>Ga0316605_10000023_pt1 | contig 283575 bp, 275 predicted proteins | sample OWC_soil_day20_n_FD_207666 | JGI IMG/M metagenome (GOLD analysis project Ga0316605, IMG submission 207666) | Wetland soil microbial communities from Old Woman Creek delta, Ohio, United States - OWC_soil_day20_noCT | ecosystem: Environmental > Terrestrial > Soil > Wetlands | place: USA: Ohio... | reverse complement strand
AAGCAAATCCATAATTGCCAATGATGAGCAATTCGCTATTGCCGCCTAAAAACGGTTAGCCGGGGCTGCTAGAGCCTTGTTACCAAAGATAGCCGGCGGGGACTTCGGTCCCCGTCGTCAATTCCGGTTTCCCTTTTTCTCAGCTATCCAGACGAAAGACGATCGGCACGATGACCGATGCCTCGATCGGCTCGTCGCCGCGTTTGGCCGGAATAAAGCGCCATCGAGCCACGGCTTGCCGGGCGGCTTCGTCGAGACGGTCGAAGTTGCTGCTCTTTTCGAGGTCGACCGTGGCGGCCAGTCCTTCGCTGCTTACCTTGACCTTGAGCAGGACCTTGCCCTCTTCGCCCAGTCGGCGCGATAGCAGCGGGTATTTGGGTTCCGGATTGTTCAGGTAGGCCGCATTGAAGCGGGCTGCGGTGATCGGTGCGGCCGTGGGCGTGGCGGGGCCGGGATTGCTTGCAGCACGTGCAGCGGGCTCTGGCGCGGCAAGCGGTGGTGCGGCGACTGTCGGCGTGCTGGCACTTGGTGCTTGTTGCTCCGGCGTCATCGCCAGTACCGGCCGAGGCTTCGGAGTGGCGGGAGCAACCGGTGCCGCTTGTGGCGTTGGGGCGGCGACTGGCTGTGGGGTCGGCGCGGGGTGCAGTGCTTCGATCAGCTTGACGGTGAGCGGGCCGGGGGGCGGTATGTCGAGGCGGCTGATGGCCTGTCCGAGCGGGTAGGCCAGCACAGCCGCGTGAAGGCCGATGGCAATCAGGAAAAAGCGGCCACTCCTGCGCCATTCGGGCAGTTCGGAATCGAAATGGAGGAGTTGCTCGGCAGACATCTTTCTATTTTACGTGTTCGACGACCCACTGTTCGAGTTGCTCTGCTGGCAAGACGCCGGAGTGTCCCTTGCGTTGCTGCCGTCCATCATAGAAGTAGGTGCGCGGCAGTTCGCCATACCAGCGGCGGTCGATTTCGTAACGCAGGCGCTCGGGTTGGGCGTCGGCAAAGACCCAGCGAGCCTGTGAAGCAACGCCGTAGCCTTGTGCCAGTTGCTCCAGCTCCGGGACCTCGGCTGGCGTATCGGCGGCAACGAGGATCAGCTCCAGTTTCGGATATTTGCGGACCAGCTCGCCGAGCGCCTTGAGTTCGGCCGGGCAATGCGTGCAGCTGGCCGACCAGAAGGCGAGGATGAAGGGTTTGCCTTTTTGCTCGCGTTCGATCTTTTGCAGCGATCCGCTGACGAAGGGGCGCATCTCGGCCTGGGCAAGGCCGGCGAACAGCAATCCCGTGATCAACAACGAGAACAGTTTCATGGCGCGATCCGTGAACGTTTAAGGCCATCGACGGCGGTATTCCAGACCAGCCACGGAGTGCCTTTATCTGTCAGCAGCAAGGGGTCGTCGGCAGCGCCAGCGGTGCGGGCGATGCTGCTCGGAGCTGACCAGTTCTGGCCACGGTCGCGGGAGAGCATCAGGCGGATGTGATTGAACTTGCCATCGAATTCCCGCCAGACGAGGACAACATTGCGGCCGACGACCGCCACTTGCGGGTGCCCCGACTGGGCATCGAGATTGCCGAAGCGCAGCGGGCGGCTCATCGTCTCGCCGTCGATACGGCGATAGTGCAGGCCGGGGGATTTCTCGGCACCGGTGAACCAGGCGATGTGGCGACCGCCTTCGCGGTCGATGGCCAGTGCGCCGCCGTGGTGCGGGCAGGCATCGATTTCCCAACCGTCTTCGGAAACGCGGCGCAGCGGCTCATCGAGGCGGGCCAGCGCAAAGTCGCGGACGTTCTTGCCGAAGATCTGGCGCCAGAAAACGACCGTCATACCGTCGCTGTCGGCCGCCATGCCCAGACGGCAGCATTCGCAGGAATGGTTAGCCAGGTTGCGGTTGGTTTCAAAGCTGCGACCGCCATCGGTCGACCGGGCCGTGTAGATGGCCGCGCCGCGATACTCCGGATTCCCTGCGCCGTCCCGCTTGTCGATCCAGGCCAGCGTTACGCCCCGGGCATCGGCCAGCATGGCGTTGAAGCGGTGCGTGATCGGGCGGCTGTCGTCATTGATGGTGATGGGGTCGCTGAAAGACTGGCCGCCATCTTCGGAGACGGAGAACCGGATGTGCCCGGCGAAGGGTTGCGGCAACGCCTGTGTCCAACTGACGTAGACCCGTTGTCCGACGACGCCGATCTGCGGACGGGCTTCGCCGTCAGCCGAAATCAGTTCGGGCTGGCGATTGACCGTAACCGCTTCGCTGAAGGTCTTGCCGGTATCACTGGAATGGCTGACAAAGATCTGCTGTCCGACGACACGGGCCAGCCAGAGCCGGCCTGCCGCGTCAAATTGCGCGGCAATCGCCAGGCGGGGGGCGGTTTGCTGCTTTTCCAGCCAGACCTTGGCGTAGTCTCCTTTGGGCGCCGGCTTGGCATCCACTGCACCATGATCGGCATGGTCATGTGCGGCCACCGTCCCGGCCAGCAGCAGGGCGGCCAGCAAGGCGGTACTGCGTGCCGAGATTCCTACCATTTGGCCTGGATTCCGACGGTAAAGGTGCGCGGCAGGCCGGGGGCGAAGGTCGGGTAGATCACTCCACCGGAGGTTTGCGTTCCGGTGCTCTCCGCATAACGACGGTCAGTCACGTTATGCACGTTGCCGAACAGGCTGACATCGCGGTACAGCGGATAGGCGCCGCGCAGGTTGAGCAGGTCATGACCATCGTACTTTGTGGTGTTGGCCTGATCGGACCACCAGCTGCTGAAGTGCAACCATTCTGCCTGGACCATGCCGGTCCTGGCGTCGCCCCGGGTCAGGCGGGTGTTGGCGATGGTGCGGGGAGCGAGTTCCATTTCCTTGCCAGTGTAATCGATCGCTCCAACGCGCCAGTTTCCGTAGGTGTGCTTGGCGTGCGAGAGCGCGGTGTCGAGGCGCCAGGCGGACGCGATCTGGACGCCAAGGCCGATTTCGACACCTTTGTGCAGCGTCTTGCCGGCATTGGTGGGGGTCGTGATGTTGGTGACCGGATCACGGTAGCTCAGGATGTCGTCGTTCTTGGTCATGTAATAGACCGATACCTCGTAATTCACGGCCTGGCTGATTTTGCCGCGCAGGCCGGTTTCGACGCTGTCGACCTTGATCGGTTTCAGGTTGCGCGAGGCGGCAGCTGCGGCATTGGCGGCGGCGATGCTGGAGGCCACGGATGGCCGGAAGAGCTGGCCTTCGGACGGGGCGCGGAAAGCGTGGTTGTAGGCGGCGAAGGCGTTCAGCGAGTCGCTGAAGGCATAGGTGGCGCCCAGTTTCGGGCTGAGATGGTTGAAGCTCAGATCGCCATCGGCGACCTGGCCGTAATAGGCGGAACCGACGACGACCGGTGAGGTTCCATAGCGGTTGTCGAAGCGATAGGTGACATGGTCCTGACGCAGGCCAGCGGTAATGCGCAGCTTGTCGATTGGCGAAATCTCGCCATGGACATAGGGTGAAACGCCCTGATAGGTGACGTCGTAGTCATAGACCCGGGCACCCATCGTGTAGCTGGTGTAGACCCTGGTGTAGCCGCTGCCGGTCGAGGTCGTGCTGATCCGGTTTTCGACGCGGCTGCCCGGACTGTGGTCGAGGTCGATACCGACGATGAAGCGGGTGCGCAGCGGCTCGAAGTCATGGCGATACTTGATCTGGGCACCGAAGGACTGGTTCTCGGTGGTGTAGATGGTCGGGTCGTAGGACAGCGACCAGTTGGCCAGCAGGTCCATCGAATCATTGCGGTAGTAGGGGGTGATGCTGAGCAGAGAGTTTCCCCACTCCTTTTCGTAGGCGCTGGATAGCCGGAAGGCGTCGACCTTGCGCAGCGAGATCGGGGTGTAATTGGTCTTCGGGTTGCTGTCGTAATCGTTTTTCGAGATGGCCGAACTGCCGGCCGTCTGCTGGTCGATCTTGGAGAAGGTGGCGACGGTTTTCAGCGTCGCGTCATCGCCGATGGCGCTGTCCCAGCGCAGGGTGCCGCTCTGGCGGTCATAGGCCGTCTTGTCACGCCAGCCGTCGGTGTGGCTCAGGTTGAGGTCGGCCCGGAAGGCGTGGTTGCCGAAAGCGCTGCCACCGGAGACCATGGCCCGCGCCCAGCCGTAGCTGCCACCTTCGAGTGAACCTTCGATTTCCGGCTTGGTGGGCGGCTTGCGGGTCAGCACATTGACCACGCCGCCGATGGCGTCGGAACCGTAGAGCGCACTGCCCGGGCCCTTGTTGATCTCGATGCCGCCGGCCATCGGCAGGTTCACCTCGTACAGGGCGTTGTGGTTGAAGAAGCCGGTCGAGCGGGTTGGTACGCCGTCTTCAAGGTAGAGGTAAACAGGATTTGTCGTCAGCGGCTGGCGGATCGCCGTCTGGTGGCCTTCGCCGCCGGTCACGTTGACCCAGACGCCAGCGACCTGGCCCATGATTTCGCTCGGATGCGTCGGCTTGACCTCGCGCAGGGCCTTTTCCTTGATGACGCCGACGGTGGCCGGCGTTTCACTGATCAGTTGCCCTTCACGCGTGGCAGTAACAGTCACTTCGGCCAGAGATGCGTCAGCTGCCGCGACCTGGGTAGAGGCAAAAGCCGAAAGGACTGCCAGCGCCAGCGGCGCGAGTGCAAAACTCTTCATCATTGAATCCTAATTGATTTGTATCAAAAAATGCTTATGAAACAGTAATTTAGGATCGAATGATACGGAGCGTGCCGGTGCGCGTGAATGTGGCAAATTGTCGCACCCCGGGCGCAACGGCTCGGGAGGCAAGTGTTTTAGGCGCTGGTGGCACCCAGAGTGAAGCTGCGGGTGGCATGGACGCCATCGATGCGGATCGATCGGATGATCTCGCTGCGTTCCAGTTGCTTGACGATGCGAGAGATCGTTTCGAAACGCAGATCGGTGATGTCGGCAATGTCCTGGCGGGTCGGCAGGACAACGCGGCCGGCCTGGTCGGCGAGCAATCGAATCAGGCCGAGGACGCGGTCGGTGGCTTGTCCGCCGCGCAGGGCCACCAGTTCTGCAGCCCGTTGCTGAGCCTTGGCCAGCGAGGTGAGCAGCGATGTGCTGTCGGCTGCTTCAGCGCCTTCCGGCCAGGGGGTCAGGCGACACTGAGTCAGTGCGGTAGCGCGGAAGGTGTAGCAGCCGAAAAGCAGGGTTTCGCAGCCGAGGATGTCGCCGGCGATGGCGAGACTGGCAAATGTCGCCTCTCCTTGCTTTGCCACGCTATCGAAACGGACGATGCCTTCGCTCAAGCGCCACGGTTGCCCGAGGCTGCCGGCCGGGTAGAGCAGTGATCCGGGCGGAAGATCCAGCGTGCTGCGGGAGTGATCGGTGAGCGGAGGTTGCATGGAAAATTTCCTTGGCCAGAAAAGGCAAAACCCCGGCACGGGGCCGGGGTTGCTTGCGGACTGGGGATTAGAACTTCAGGTTCATGCCCGCATAGATCGAACGGCCCATGCCCGGAACCGAGATACCGTAAGGCGAGTTGGCATGCAGCGGCGGCATGGTCGTGCCCTGACCGACATAGGCGCCACCCAGCGGGTGGTAGTAGAGGCGGTCGAAGACGTTGTCGATGCCGAGGTCGAAGCGGACCTGCTTCCAGGTGTAGCTGGTGCGCAGGTTGAACAGGCCATAGCCCGGCGTCTTCAGCTCGTTGCGTTCCTGCGCAACATCCTTCTTGCCATCAACGATCACGACTTCTGCCGTGCTGTTCCAGTTGCCCAGCTGGTGGGCAATCGCCAGCTTGGTGTTGAGCGGCATGATGTTGTAAAGGTCGTCATCCTTGCCGCTGGCCGTCTTGCCGCGGACGTAGTTGAGCATGCCGCTGGCCGTGAAGCTACCGAAGCCGGCGGTCTTGGCGAGCGGGAAGTAGCCGGAAACGTCGAGGCCGTACAGGCGGGCATCCTGATTGATGTACTTCAGGAAGACAAAGTTGTTGGTTCGCGTCTGGTTGGCGGCGACAGTACAGGGCTGGCCGGCCCAGGCGCCGTCGGCCGTCGTGCAGCGCCGGGCGTTGATGTAGTCCTCAACATAGGTGTAGTACGGGGTGACCTTGAAGCCCCAGTTCTGGCGCTCTGCGTCGTGCCAGTCGGCGGTCGCGCTGATGGTGTGGGCGACTTCCGGCTTGAGATCGACGTTGCCGACATAGCCGTTGCCATCGCCGACCATGTTGATCATGTTCATGGCCATGCCACCGGTGGACCAGGCAAAACGCTCGTAGAGGTTGGGCGAACGTGTCTTGCGGGCGTAACCGAACTCGTAGGTCTGGGTCTGGCTGGCGGTGTAGCGGGCCAGAGCGGTCAGATCCCAGTTATTGTCGGTCTTGCTGCGATCCTTGGCGTTGAAGGCATTGGCGTCGCCGTTGTAATTGGCGTTATAGCCGGCCACCGGGCCACTATCCATCTTGACGGTTTCATTGCGGACGCCGAACAGGCTCAGCCATTGCGGTGTCCAGGCGGCTTCCCATTCGCCGAACAGGGCGTAGCGGTCGCGTTCGCCGTTGTTGATGCTCCAGAAAGTATTGGGCGACATGCCGCCGGTGCCTGAGGGAACCCACCAGTCATCGAAGCGATAGCGCTGGTACTCGCCACCGACACGCAGCAGGTCGCGCTCGTTCAGGGCGATATCGGCCTTGAGCACGGCGCCGGTATTCTTGCCCTCGGTATCCATCGGCATGCCCTGCGCATTGTTGGCGTAGTAATAGGCCTTGTCTTCGAGGAAATTCATCTTGTGACGGGTGTGCTCGTGGTACAGGCGGGCCTGCAGGGTGCCCCAGTTGTATTGGCCGGTATAGCGCAGGTTGGCGCGCTGGCTTTCGTTGCCGGTCATGTCCATGCGCTGGTTGGGGAAGCCCTGGTAGGGGATGTCCTGGAAGCCGATCTTCAGGTCGAACAGATGGTTGGCGCTGCGGGCAGCGATGCCGATGAGATGGTTGGTCGCCTTGTACAGCGAGGAGCCGACTTCATCACCCGCCAGGTAGCGGGTGGAGGCGTTTGGCACCTGGGCGCTTGTGGCATAGCTCAGACCAGCCGGCTTGAAGTCACCGCCAGCCTTGTAGTTGGCGGATTCGACGGTCGAGCCTTTGTAGCTGATGCTCAGTTGTTCGGTGGCGATGGTCGCCGAGGCATTGCCACCAACGGCGTTGCCGTTGCTGCGGTAAAAACCGCCCAGTTCGCCCTTGGTCAGCAGCGGCTGGCCTTCAGCGGCAAACTCCGGGGTGGCCGATTCCACCTTGATTGTCCCGGCGATGCTGTCGCCGCCGACGCTGACCGGCGAAATCCCGGCGTAGACCTTGATCGTTCCGACGCTGCTCGGATCGATGTAGGAGAGTGGCGGGTTCATGTGGTTGCCGCAGGCCGAGATCAGGTCCATGTCATCGACCTTGATCCGGATGCGGTCGTCGGCCAGGCCGTGGATAGCCGGCAGGCCGGAAACGCCGCCACCCGTATTCAGGCTGACACCCGGCACGTCGCGTAGCAGGCTGGCGGTGTCGCTGGTTGCGGAGCGCATGGGGGCGATCTGGGGAGCTCCAATAGTACGTGCAACCGTTGCCTCTTCCGGCTTGTTGGCGGAGACGACGACTTCGTTCAAGACCTGGCTGGTCTGGGCATTCGCCGCTTGCCAACAGGTCGACGAAGAAAAGGCCACAGCCATAGCGGCGGCCAAAGGACGGATGCGATACCCCATGAAGCTCTCCCTGATTTATTGGTATTTAAGCGGAGGCTAATTCTCCGGGAGTTGGAGGGGGCTGGGAATGCGACAAATTGTCGCGCGACAATTTGTCTAATTCCAAAGGAGGTGGGGGCGGCTTAGGATTCTGGCCTTCCCGCGCCATCTGCCCCGATTGTCGATTTTCCCCATGAATGCATTCGGGCGCGGGAGCTTTTTTTGGAGACTTCCCATGTCGCAAATGCTGCCCCGCCTTTGTCTCGCCTTGTATTTTTCAGTAGCCAGTCTGGCTGTCCTGGCAGGCTCTGCCGATGACGATCTCCGGCAGGCGGCAATGCTGCACAAGGGCGGGGATACCGCCAAGGCCGTCGCGATCTGGCAGGACTGGGCAGGCAAGGGGAATATCGATGCGGCCTACAATCTGGCGGTGATCCATCAGCATGGCGACGGGGTTCGGCTCGACTACGCCACGGCCATGCAGTGGTACCGCAAGGCGGCTGAGCAGGGTGACAAGGTGTCGCAGGTCCAGATCGGGCTGATGTACCAGCTGGGTCAAGGGGTGGCGGCTGATGAAGCCGAGGCGCATCGCTGGTTCACCATGTATCGCAAACACCACATGCACCATGAGCATGAACCGAAGATGGTGGCCTGGCGCCAGCAGGCGCTGGCCTTGATCGACGAGCGCGACCGCCGTGAACAAGTGGCTGCCTCGCGCGCCAGCTCGACCCAGGTGCTGGCAGACCTCAAGCGTCGGGCCGGGATGAGTGGCGAGCGGCCGACGGAAACCGCTGCGCTGGAGCCGGCGACAACAATCCGCTGATACTCCCGCTTGTTCCTGTGAGCCACGCTCTTTTTGTGGCGGGCATCGTGCAGGTCTGCAGCTACGGCTGTAGCAAGGGCTTTGGAAGCTTCTTACCGTTTACTATCGGCCGCAAAACCGCTCCCCAACCCTCCCCTTGACAGGGGAGGGGGCGCCCAGCCAAGTTCTCTCAGGCGTTCAGCTTGTCCAGTGCTTCGCGCAGCTTGGTCGGCTCATCAAGACGCAGGATCTTGCGCACGTTGGGGGCGAGTTCGTTGACTTCGGCCTTCAGCACACGATTCTTCACCTTCAGGATCTGCGAGGGGTGCATCGAGAAGATGCGCAGACCCATGCCGAGCAGCAGGCGGGTGAGGTCCGGGTCGCCGGCCATTTCGCCGCAGACCGAGACCGGAATGCCGACCTTTTCGGCGCTCGCCAGCGTATGGGCGATCAGCATCAGGACGGCCGGGTGCAGCGGGTCGTAGAGGCTGGCCACTTGTTCGTCGGAGCGGTCGATCGCCAGCGTGTACTGGATCAGGTCGTTGGTGCCAATCGACAGGAAATCGAGCCGGCGCAGGAAGAGGCCGATGGCCAGCGCTGCTGCCGGGATTTCGATCATGCCCCCGACTTCGATATTCTCGTCAAAGGTGACCTTCTCGCCGCGCAGGCTGGATTTGGCCTGTTCGAGTGCGGCCAGCGTCTGGTCGATTTCGTGCGCATGCGCCAGCATCGGGATCAGCAACTTAATCGGGCCGTATTTTGAGGCGCGCAGGATGGCCCTTAGCTGGACCTGGAACATCCGTGGTTCGGACAGCGACAGGCGGATGGCTCGCCGGCCGAGGGCCGGATTGGTCTTGACCCGGTCGCCTGGATTGCCCTGCGGGTTGATGTCCTTGTCGGCGCCGAGGTCGAAGGTGCGGATGGTGACCGGGCGGCCAGCCATGCCCTTGACGACCTTCTTGTAGGCCTCGTACTGCTCCTGCTCGTCCGGCATGTCGCCGCGGTCGAGGAAGAGGAATTCGGTGCGGAACAGGCCGATGCCTTCGGCCCCGGAATCCAGAGCACCCGGCACGTCGCCCGGCAATTCGATATTGGCGAACAACTGCACTGAAACACCGTCGATCGTTTCCGATTTTGCGGTTTTCAGGCGCTTGAGCTTGCTCTTTTCTAGCTCGATCTGTTCCTTGCGCAGTTGGTACTCATCGAGCACCCGCTGGTCCGGATTGACGATGACGACACCGCGCAGGCCGTCGACAATCAGTTGCTCGCCATCGCGGATCAGCCCGCGGGCATTTTCCAGGCCGAGCACGGCCGGGATCGCCATGCTGCGGGCGAGGATGGAGGTGTGCGAGGTCGCGCCGCCGACATCGGTAATGAAGGCAGCGAAACGGTGTTCCTTGAAGGCAATGGTGTCAGCCGGCGACAGGTCGTGGGCGACGACGATCAGTGCCTCTTCCTTGGGTCGCCGCGCCGCTTTCAGTGCGGTGCGACCACGGTGGCCGAGCAGTTCCTTGACGACGCGCTCGACGACCTGCACCACGTCGAATTTCCGCTCGCGCAGGTAGGGGTCATCGAATTGCTCGAACTGGCCGACCAGATGCTCCATCTGCTGGACCAGCGCCCATTCGGCGTTGCAGCGGCGCTCGCGGATGATGTCGCGCGGCTTGACGGCGAGTTCCGGGTCTTCGAGGAACATGGTGTGGATGTCGATGAAGGCGTTGAGCTCGGCCGGAGCGTGCTCGGTGTTCTCCTTCATCAGGATCAGCTCTTCCTTGACCGCATTGACGGCCTTGTCGAAGCGCTCGATTTCCTTGTCGACCTGTCGCGGCGCCAGGGTCAGGTGCGAGACCTCCAGCGTCGCGTGCGACATCAGCATGGCCCGCCCGATGGCGATACCGCCGGAAACTCCCAGACCGTGCAGTGTGAAACTCATGACGCGGCCTTTCGCAGAGCCGCCTCAAGGAAGGTCGACGCCCCCTCGGGGGGCTGCGAGCCAGGCGAGCGTGGGGGTCGATTCATTTATTCCCCCTCGCCGAAGTAGTCGGCGATCAGCGCCAGCAAGGCTTCCATGGCCTCGGCCTCATCAGCGCCATCGGTTTCCAGCGTCACTTTCGAGCCCTTGCCGGCGGCCAGCATCATCACCCCCATGATGCTCTTGGCGTTGATCCGGCGCGTGCCCTTGCTCATCCAGACTTCGCATTTGTACTTGCCGGCGAGCTGGGTCAATTTGGCGGAAGCGCGGGCATGCAGGCCGAGCTTGTTGATGATTTCGGTTTCGGTAGTCAACATTGATTAGTGTTCCCGCATGTTGAAGATGCCGTCGCGGCCGCCATCGCGGGCTTTGACCAGCAAGGTTTCCATGCCTTTGTCGCGATAGGTCAGCGCGCGCATCAGCATGGGCAAATTGATTCCGGTCAGACCTTCGACACGACCGGGTTCGAGTAATTTCAGGGCAAGGTTGGCGGGTGAGGCGCCGAAAATGTCGGTCAGCACCAGCACACCCTCGCCGTTATCGACCAGCTTGAGCATCTCACGCGCCAACGGCAGCAAGTCCAGTGGGTCATCCTGGGCGGAGACACCAAGCTGATTCAATTGCTGCGGGCGCTTGTTCAGCACATGGCAGGCATTCTGGATGAGTGCCTCGCCATAACTGCCGTGAGTGATAAGCAGGATCCCGATCATGCTTCAGATTCTACCCTGAAGCGTTTTACCTGCGGCTGACGATCAATATTCCAACGACAACCAGCGCTGCACCGGCCATTTGCGCCGCCGAGACGGCTTCGTCGAGCAGCCACCAGCCGAAGCCTATGGTCAGCATCGGGCCGACCATGCCGAACAGCGAAGCGCGCCCAGCTCCGATCCGCCGGATGGCCGCCGACTGGGCGAATACCGGCACGATGGTGGCGAAGATTGCCATCGCCAGGCCCAAGCCATAGACCGGCATGGGCTGGATGAATGCCGAGAACGGTTGGACGGCCATGAAATGGAGCAGCGTGACGGCCGATGAGACGAGCATGGCCAGGGCCGAGAAGCGCATCGCACCCAGTCGGGCAATCATCGGCGCGCTGCCCGACAGATAGAGCGCATACGAAACGCTGGACCCGAAGACCAGGGCGCCGCCGATCAACACACTGCGCGTATCGCCCAGCCCAAGGTCGTGGATGAACGCGAAGCCGATGCCCGAGTAGCACAGCACCACCGCAATGCCCTCGCGGCGGGTGAAGGGCTTGCCCTGAAAGAGCACGCCGATCAGGATGGTCAGGGTCGGGTAGGTGAACAGGATCAGTCGTTCCAGCCCGGCCGAGATGTATTCCAGTCCCCAGAAATCGAGAATGCTGGCGCCGTAATAGCCAAGGCAGCCGAGCATGACCAGCTGCCCCCAGTCGCGCCGCGACAGGCTGCTGCCCGCCTTCTGCCCGGCTAGCCCGACCCACAGAAAGACTGGCAGCGCAAAGCCCATGCGCAAGGCGAGCAAGGTGATCGCATCGACGCCATAGGGGTAGGCCAGCTTGACGAAGATCGCCTTCAGCGAAAAGCCGAGTGCCGCCAGCAAGGCCAAACCAGCACCATAAGCATTCGATTTTTCCAAAGTCGTTCTCGGTTGGGTTGTGTCGGATGCTATTAAAAGCCGCTCCAGACGGGAGGGCAATTGGTATTATTCAAACCGAGCATTCGTTATGGACGAAACCATGCGTTACGATCTTCCCGACCTGCGGCTGGTCGCCGCCATTGCCGACAGCGGCAGCCTGACCCGCGCCGCCGAGCTGGTCCATCTCGCCCCCTCCTCGGCCAGCCACCGGCTGACGCAGCTCGAAGCCGCGCTCGGCATCCCGCTCTTTGCCCGCCATGCCCGCGGCCTGAATCCGACCCCGGCCGGCGAATCGTTGTTGCGCCACGCCCGGCAGGTCTTCGCCCAGCTCGAACAGATGCACGCCGATCTGGCCCCCTACGCCAGCGGCCTGCACAGCCAGGTCACCGTTTTTGCCAACACCAATGCCATCAACTGTTTTCTGCCGGAAGACCTCGGTGATTTCCTGCGCGAGCATCCGCATATCCGGGTCAGCCTTGAAGAGCAGCCCAGCCCGGCAATCATCCAGGCGGTGGCGGCCGGGCAGGTGGAAATCGGGGTCGTTGCCACGGAGGGCGGTCTTGCCGGTGTCGAAACCCGGCCTTATCGGCAGGACAGGCTGGTCCTGATCGTCGCCCCCGGCCATCCGCTGGCCACAAAGCGCGAACTGGCCTTTGCCGATGTACTGGCGGAGCCCTTCGTCTGCCTGCACGCCGGCAGCGCCATCCACACCTTCATGATGAACCACGCCGCCCGGCTTGGCGGCCGGCTCGATGTACGGATCCAGGTACGCAGCTTCAATGCCGTCTGCCGCATGGTGGCGGCCGGGGTCGGCATCGGTATGGTGCCGCGCTCGGCGGCGGTCGATGGCGTGATCATGGTTGAAATCACCGACGACTGGGCGCCGCGCGACCTGCAGTTGTGCGTGCGCTCGCGGGATGCGCTGAGTCCGGCTGGCGCCGCCCTGTTCGACCATCTGGCCGCCAAGGGCGAACTATAGTGAAGTCAGCGCAAGCGGGTCAGCACGGCCGGCTGGTCAGCCTGAGCACCGTTGAGCCAGATGCGACCGCTCAGCGTGCGGCCATCGGGCGCCAGCGTCACGCTCAGGTTGCCGCTGTCGATGGGGGATTCGCCGCCCGGGCTGGGCAGGACCTGAAGGGCGATATCGAGGGCCGGTGCAACGCCGGGATTGTCGATGCGCTTGCCCTCGCCACGATAGAAAATGGCGTTCAGCTCACCGTTCCCCTGCTCCTTCCAGAAGCCCCGGTACTCGACCCAGTCCGGTCGCCCGGCAATCGCTATCGGTTCGCTGGCCAGCGTGACAGCCTCGCCTTTTTCACCCAGCACGACGACCACCTGTTCGCCCTGCCAGAGCTGAGCCTGCCAGCGGCCGGCAATGCTTTGCGGGGCATCCGGCGCGCCCAGCCACCACAGCGCCAGCGCTGCGACGGCGATGGCCAGCCCGCTGCCCAGCAGCAGGCTGCGCTTGCTCCTGATCGGGGGCGCCGGATTCGGCGCCGCTTTCTTTACCGGTACGCCCAGCGCCTTCAGGTCGGTCACCAATCGTTCGACATCGTGGCTCCAGTCGTAGGCACGCAGGCTGCGCCAGGTCAGTTCGCCAATGCGATTGAACGGCGGCGGCAATGTGGCCGTGTCGGGCGGGCCACCGAGGCCATCGCACAGTACGGGAATGATGTGTGCCCTGGCCTTGAGGGCCTCCTCAAGTTCGCGCCGGACAGGATCATCGGCCGACGCAATGCGTGGCTGACCGTTGGCATCGGTGCTCGCCAGCAATTGCGGCGTGACGAGCAGCAGGAGGATGGGGCGACTGTCGAGGGTGCGGTTGATCTCGGCCCGCCAGGCCGAACCGCCGGGCAGGTCGTCCTTGTCGAGAAAGACGGCGCTATCGCCAAAAACCTCGCCGAGATCGCGGGCCAGCGCCGTGGCCTTGTCGGCGCCATCGGCAGTGCGATAGCTGATGAAGATGCGTTCTGACATCGGCCGCCCCCACGAAGGTGTTTCGTGCAGTATCCGGGGCTGGCCAGGCCCCGTCAAACACCTTGTCGGCTAGTGGCGCGGCGCGGGCATTACAGCGGTCGCTTGACCGTCAGCGCCCCGCGAATCTCGCCCTTGCTGTAGCCGGTCGCCTGGTCGTCCGGATAACTTTCGGCCAGCTTGGCCTTCAGGCCGGTATCGAGGGAATCGGCCGGGCCGTGGCACTTCAGGCACACGTCACCGACCGGCAAGGCCTTCATGTAACGGAACACCTGCTTGCCATCGATGGTGACGATTTCGCTCTTCTCCATCGTGTCGATCTTCTCGCCATTGGCGGCGCGAATGTTGAAATCGGCCAGCTGACGGACTTCCCACAGATCCGGTGTGCCGCGTTCGGCATTGCGCGTCTTCAGGCTGACGCGACGAATATCCCAGCCGGTCTCCTTGCGCTTTTCCTTGATCAGTTCCGGTGCCTGTTCCTTGCACACCGGAATCGCCCCGGCCACGCCCTTCTCGGCGACGGCTTCCTGCATGGCGTTAACCACTTTCGGAACGACTGGCAGCACGGTTTTCTTGGTGTCGGCAGTCAGGGCAGCAATATCCTGGGCGAAAGCGGGCAGGGCGGCGAGCAACAGCGTCAACGGGAGGAATGTCTTCATGGCCAGCTCCTTTAAATTAGCTAATACTTATACTAATCCTATTTCCTCCCGGATGGCATTTTCCTCCATCCTGAGAGGCGCCCATGGTGCTGGCCAAAGCACGGGACGGGTTCCTTGACGCGCTGCACAATATGCCTTCAAAATGAAGCCATGACCTGCCTGATCTCCCTGTTTTCCCTGAAGCCGCTGCCCCGCCGCATTCTGCGTGCGTGGCGTGTCGTCGCTTGTCCGGGGCCGGGGATGAATTAGTCGTCGATTTCATCCAGATTTCACCCAAGGCCGCGGCATCGAAACCCGCGGCCTTTTTGTTTCCTGTCGTTTGATCCCTCGTCGAAAGGAGTTGCCATGACCCATATCGCCCAATGCGCCTCGCTGGCTGAGGTTCGCCACCATATCGACCGTCTTGACCACCAGTTGGTCACGCTGATTGCCCAACGCGGCGCTTACGTCAAACAGGCCGCCGGCTTCAAGAAAACGGCCGACGAGGTTCCGGCACCGCAGCGCGTGGCGCAGGTACTGGCCAGGGTGAACGGTCTGGCGCTGGCAACCGGTGCCGATCCGGCCGTGGTCGACGCCACCTGGCGCGCCATGATCGCCGCCTTCATCGACAGCGAGCGCCTGCATCAGGCTGCCTTGCATCCCCCTTCGCAGCAACCGAATTGAACCGGAGAAACCCATGCCCGTTCCGATAGCCTATCTCGGCATCATCCTCATCTGGTCTACCACGCCGCTCGCCATCCAGTGGAGCAGCCAGGGGGTGGGCTTTGCCCTCGCCGTGCTCGCCCGCATGGTGATCGGCGTTGTCGTCGCCGGCGTGCTGGTCGCCCTGTGGCGCATTCCCTTTCCGCTGCACGAGCGGGCACGCCGCGCCTATCTGGTCGGCGGGCTATCCCTGTTCGGCGGCATGGCGCTCACTTATTGGGGCGCCCGCTATGTGCATTCCGGGCTGATTTCGGTGCTCTTCGGCCTGTCGCCGCTGGCCGCCGCCATTCTCGGCGCGATCTTTGTCGGTGAGCGCTCGCTGACTCCGGTCAAGCTGATCGGCATGCTGCTCGGCGCCGTCGGGCTGGCGACCATCTTCATTCATGGCGATACGCTGGGCCATGAGCATGCGCTGGCCGGGTTGTTCGCCGTGCTCTGCGCGGTCACGGTCTACTCGGGCGGCATGGTCTGGCTCAAGCAGATCGGCGACGACAGTCCGCCGCTGGCTACCACGGTGGGCTCGCTGACGGTGTCGCTACCCCTGTTCGGGCTGGTCTGGTGGATCAGCGACGGCCAGTTGCCCGCCATGGTGCCGCCGCGTGCCGGAGCGGCCATTGTCTATCTTGGCGTCTTCGGGTCGGTCATCGGCTTCGCGCTGTACTACTACGTGATCAAGCACCTCGAGACATCGAAAGTCGCCCTGATCACGCTGATCACCCCGGTCATCGCCCTGCTGCTCGGCAACTGGCTCAACGGCGAAACGATCGGCCTGCGCCTGTGGATCGGCACGGTGCTGATCCTGCTCGGCCTGAGCGTGCATCAATGGGAGATGCTGGCCGGCTTCCGGCGGCGTGCCTGAACCTGGTTATCGGGGCCGGTGAAAGCGGCTCCGATGAACCTCAGGCTGTGCCCTAGCGGGAGCGCCCGTCGATATGGGTGACCGCCAGCGACGACAGGTCGACCCCCTCAAGGCAACGTGCATTGACCGCAGCCATGCGGTTCCCGGCCGGATCGGTGCCCTCGCCAAAGGGATGGATGCCGCATTTCGGGCAGAAGTGATGCTTGATCGTCTGCTTGCCGAAAGTGTAGGTCGCCAGGTTGCTCTCCGGCGTCAGCAGCCGCAAGTTGTCGCGCGGCACGAACCAGTGCAGCGAGCCCATGCGCGAACAGATGGAGCAATTGCAATCCATGACCTTGGCCAGCTCGCCCTCCACCTCGAAAGCGATTTGCCCACAGTGACAGCTGCCTTTGTAAATCATGCCGGTTCTCCTTGCGTGGTGAATTGGTGGGGGGCGAAAGGGTTACTGGGGAATTTCCGGTTCAACCAGTGCCGCCAGCTGACCCAGCGATTCCTGCCAGCCGAGATAGCACATCTCGACCGGAATTGCGTCCGGAATGCCCTCCTGGACGATATTGAGCTCGGTGCCGCACAAAACCGGCGTCAGCGATATGCTCACCTGCAAGACGCCCGGCAGATTGGGGTCGTCGAACTGGTCCGTGTAGCGCAGCAACTTGTTGGGAACGAGTTCGAGATACTCGCCACTGAACGCATGCCCTTGCTGCGTCGTGAAGTTGGTGAAAGACATCCGGAAAGTCCCGCCCACCCGTGCCTCCATGTGGTGAACCGTGCAGGTGAAACCATGGGGCGGCAACCACTTGGTCATCGCTTCGGGGGTCGTAAAGGCGCGATACACGCGCTCGGCCGGGGCTTTCAAGACGCGGTGAAGACGAACGGTTCCTGGCATGGTGTTGTGCTCCGGTGAGGGGGTAGGCGTTCGACGCGTTATTTGGCGGGAGGTTCGCCGTTATTCCCGCTTGGCGACATAGCGGCCGCTGACCCAGCGTTGCGCCGTTGGATGGATGCGGTACCAGCCGTTACGCACCTCGTAGATCGCCAGCCGCGCGCCATTGGCAACGGCACCGAGTTGGGTGCCTGCCACGCCAGGCGTGTCGCGGATACGAAGCGAGGGAGTGTTGACCTCGCCCTGGAACAGGGCCTGCGGCGGCGCGGGTGGATTGGCCGCCGCGCCCATCGCAGCGGCGATCAGCGGGAGAAAGCCGGCCTGGGCGGCGGCCACGCTGTTGCCCCCAAAGAAGGCGGTGCCCGGGCAAGACTTGGTGTTGCCGCTGCCATTGGTGCGTTGTCCGGAATCCAGATCCCACCAGTGGTGATAGACCACATGATCGGTGTCGCAGGGCAGACCGAAACGCATCAACAGCCGTGCGTTAACCGCCACGATAGCCTTGCGCTGGGCATCGCTCATGACGTCGCCCCCCAGATTGAAGTTACCCAGGTTCTCGATGCACAGGCCATTTCGATTAGTCCCCTTGATGCCGGCCGGAATCGTGTTGAAGCTGCGGCACAGAACCACATCGCCATCCGGGAATATCGTCAGGTTCTGGGCGATTTCGGCAAATCCCCGCTCCAGATGGGAGCGCTCCATGCTTTCACACAGGGCGATGTGGTTATTACCCTTGAAATGGGCATAGCCCGGGATGTAGGTGTGATGGTTCTGAATGACGCCGATCTGCCGGTCGAACCGATTGGCGTTGAGCCAGCCGGTGAATTCGACAAGCGTCATGCGGACGAACTTTCCCTTCTTTTCCATGGCGTTTCCCCTCTTGGTAAGAGATGCATCATTGGTGCAATGACTGGCAGTACCGGTCTGCCCTGTATTGTTTTAAGGGCCAGAGTATCGATGTTCATCGATGCCTCTGTTGCCCGCAGTGTTACGCATTCAGATTCTTCTTAACGTAAGCCTGCACTGCCGTGCACAATTTTGAATTACCACTTGGCACACTAATACCGCGGCCATAGATTTGATTTGGAGCCCCGCGGAAGTGCTTAGACACCTCTTTCAGTACATCAACCCCAAAGGCATCTTTCTTCTTCTCATAAGCACACTCAATCAGTTCTCTCGTTGCACCAACAACTAAGTCTGCAAATTGGAGGAGGGTGTTGTGATGCATGTTTGTGAACGTGGCGGAATCCAAGAATCCAAGGTTTGATAGCAGTCCAGAGTAATAGGCAACGCTCCCGTCTGCTGTTTTCCCTCTTGAGAATGCAGATGCATACTCTGAATCAAATGGCCTGGAATCGCCTTTGTCTGGCCAATCAAGAATAACTTGGACACGATCGGGTTGGACTTCTTGCGCGTGCAGCGCAAGCCTCATCAGCCCATTTGAAAACACATGCTGCGTCAGAGCGACTTTTTTGTCTTTAATGTTTTGTCGTTTGATGCTGTAGGACTCAACACATGCAACGATGATCGTGAAGTCGAATGCGTTAGCAGCTTGGAAGATTTCTTCTCTCCACTGCTTTGAAGAGTCTCGCAGTCTTTCATATAGGGCCTCTTGATTTTGCTTCTCATAGAGTGCTTTGAGGTCCTTGAAATTCCACTTTACGGGCGCCCTTGGATGTCCATATTTGCTCTTCACCAATTCGATGGCTCGACTAAGTGGCTCTTCAGCATCTGGTGCCACAGCGATTCCACCGAACAAAAGTATGTCTGGTATCTCTGCTTCGCGAATACCGTTTAGCTCGGAATTGTCAGCGTACCAACGCAAGGATGACTCCCTGATGCATAAGTATTAAGTGGGCCTCTCAAATTGATAGGCGTATTTATCAAATGAGTACTTCTGTTCCAAACTTCGGGTATGAGCATAGTGATTGGCTATGCCGTTGGCAATCTTGTGTGGTCTGTTGAGCGCTGATCAGTCTGCAGAAACAAAAACGCCTCGCGCTAAGGCGAGGCGTTGTGCGTTGATAGGCTCGTAAGCGGTTTAGCGTCGACCGCCGAGGATGCTGCCGAGTACGCCACGCAGAATCTGCTTCCCGATTTCCCGACCAACCGTGCCAGCCACGCCGCGGGCGGCACTCTTGGCGGCGCTTTCCAGCACGCCTTCACGGCGACCGCCGCGTGGGCCGGTGCTACCGGTCAGGATTTCGCCGAGGCCGCCGAACAGGCCGCCGCCCGAGCTTTCCTGCGGGGCGGGGGCGGGCTGTCTGGGTTGTGGGGCGGGTTCGCGGTTGGCGCTGTTGCCCCAGTCGGCGTGGTTGAGGATGCCATTGGCGGCCGGTTTTTTCGTCGGAAAATTTTACATGGTGGTTATTTTTAAATTGCTAACTCATTGAATTATATCGTTGGCACGGGTTGTGCTTCAGATTGCTAACTTATTTTTTAATATCCAGAGGGTGGGGTCATGAAATACTCAGTACTGTTCGCAGCGCTACTAGCTACAACGCAAGCTCAAGCATTCGTCATTGACAATAGCGCCTCGATGAACTCGACGATTTACAATTTCGGTGCTTCTGATACTGCTACTTACGGTGAGGTTTTCCGCACCAACGGGACCGATGCCTATCTCAATTCTTTCTCGATGTACCTGCAGAACCGCTATTCCGGTTCGGGTACCCTCGATCTGAAGGGCTACATCGGCGCTTGGGATGGCTCGAAGGTGAGTAGCCTGCTCTATTCTGGTAACGTTCAGACCATGAATGCAAACGGTACCCTGCAAGCCTTCACGTTTGCTCCGGGCATCCAGTTGGCAACCAATACGAACTATATTGCATTCCTGAGTGTGTCCGAGTTGGCTGCGCAAGCGGAGAGCCAGTTTGGAATGCCTGGCGGCAATGACGGTGACGCGTCGACCATGTTCGTTTATATGAATAACGGTACCGACTTTTCAGCTTTGTCTAGTAACGCATGGTCCACCTGGAGCACCAACGATGCACGACTCGTTGCCAACTTCAGCGCCTCCGCCCCGAATGACGTTCCGGAACCCATGTCGCTGGCCCTACTCGGTCTCGGTCTGGCTGGTCTGGCTGCATCGCGCAAGCGCAAGTCGGCCATATAAGTTCTCGAGGTATTGCGCTGGCTATTCAGCGCATTGGCTCTCGAAAAAAGCCCGTTACTGTTTGGTAACGGGCTTTTGGTCTTTATAGGCGGGGGTGAGTCGCTTAACGCCTTCCGCCCAGGATTGAGCCGAGTACTCCCCGCAAAATCTGCTTCCCGATTTCCCGGCCAACCGTGCCAGCCACGCCGCGGGCGGCACTCTTGGCGGCGCTCTCCAGCACGCCTTCGCGGCGACCGCCGCGCGGGCCGGTGCTGCCGGTCAGGATTTCGCCGAGGCCGCCGAACAGGCCGCCGCCCGAGCTTTCCTGCGGGGCGGGAGCGCTTTGTCTGGGTTGTGGGGCGGGTTCGCGGTTGGCGCTATTGCCCCAGTCGGCGTCGTTGAGGTTGCCGTTACCCGCCGGTGGGGCGGGGATGGCACCGGGTACAGCCTGGGTGGCGGCCGGTTTGCCGCGCAGGATTTCGTAGGCGGATTCGCGGTCGATGGTCTGGCCGTAGGTGGCGAGCAGCGGGCTGGCCTGGATCATGGCCTTGCGTTCCTCGGGCGTCAGCGGGCCGAGGCGGGAGGCGGGCGGGAAGATGAAGCCGCGCTCGACGACGGTCGGCCGGCCTTTTTCGTCGAGGAAGGAAACCAGTGCTTCGCCGACGCCGAGTTCGGTGATCACCGTGGCGGCATCGAATTTCGGGTTGGCGCGCATGGTTTGTGCCGCTGCCTGCACGGCTTTCTGGTCGCGCGGGGTGAAGGCGCGCAGGGCGTGCTGGACGCGGTTGCCGAGCTGGCCGAGGATCTTTTCCGGAACGTCGAGCGGATTCTGTGTGACGAAATAGACGCCAACGCCCTTGGAACGGATCAGGCGAACCACCTGCTCGACCTTGTCGGTCAGCGCCTGCGGGGCATCGCTGAACAGCAGGTGGGCTTCGTCGAAGAAGAAGACCAGTTTCGGTTTTTCCAGATCGCCGGCTTCGGGCAGTTGCTCGAACAGTTCGGCCAGCATCCAGAGCAGGAAGGTGGAATACAGGGTCGGCGAGTTGATCAGCTTTTCGGCGGAGAAGATGTTGATGACGCCGCGGCCGTTTTCATCGACTTTCATCAGGTCGTTGATGTCGAGCATCGGCTCGCCGAAGAAGACGTCGCCGCCTTGTTCTTCGAGCGTCAGCAGGCCGCGCTGGATGGCGCCGATCGAGGCCGAGGCGACGTTGCCGTATTCGGTGGTGAAGTCCTTGGCGTTTTCGCCAACGTACTGGATGCAGGCGCGCAGGTCCTTCAGGTCGATCAGCAGCAGGCCCTTGTCGTCGGCGATCTTGAAGACCAGTTGCAGGACGCCGGTCTGGGTGTCGTTGAGATTGAGCAGGCGGGCCAGCAGCAGCGGGCCCATGTCGGAAATGGTGGCACGGACCGGCACGCCGCCCTGGCCGAAGACATCCCAGAAGGCGACCGGGTTGGCATAGGGTGTGAAGCCGTCGAGGCCGAGGTCGGCGATGCGCTTGAGCAGCTTTTCGGAGGGGGTGCCGGCGGCGCCCATGCCGGAGAGGTCGCCCTTCACGTCAGCCATGAAGACGGGAACGCCGGCAAACGACAGGCGTTCGGCCATCGACTGCAGGGTCACCGTCTTGCCGGTGCCGGTGGCGCCGGTGATCAGGCCATGGCGGTTGGCCATCTGCGGCAGCATGGCCGGGTAGCCGTCTTCGGATTTGGCGAGGTACATGGGTTCGGACATGGCAGCAGGCTCCAACGGAAAAGTATTCCGGCATTCTAGCAACGCGGCGATAGCGCTTTGTTAAATAGCGTAAGTTTGAGGGCTATGTCGGCCTGACGAGAAGCCGCCGGGCGGGTAAAATCTCGCCTTCTTCGTTATTTGCATTCAGGGAAACAGCATGGCTGGTCATTCCAAGTGGGCCAATATCCAGCACCGTAAAGGTCGCCAGGACGAGAAGCGCGGTGCCGCCTTCTCCAAGATTGCCAAGGAAATTACTGTTGCCGCCAAGATGGGCGGCGGCGACCCCGGTTTCAACCCGCGCCTGCGCGTCGCGGTCGACAAGGCCAAGGGCGTCAATATGCCCAAGGATAAGATCGACACCGCGATCAAGAAGGGGACCGGCGAACTGGAAGGCGTCGAGTACATCGAGATCCGCTACGAAGGCTACGGCATCGGCGGCGCGGCGATCATGGTTGACTGCCTGACCGACAACAAGGTGCGCACGGTGGCCGAAGTTCGCCATGCGTTCTCCAAGTTCGGCGGCAACATGGGTTCCGACGGTTGCGTGGCTTTCCAGTTCAAGCACTGCGGCCAGATGATCTTTGCCCCGGGTACCGATGAAGGCGCGCTGATGGATGCCGCCATCGAAGCCGGCGCCGACGACGTGACGACCAATGATGACGGCTCGATCGAAGTGCTGACCCCGCCGAACGACTACATGGCCGTCAAGGACGCGCTGGAAGCCGCCGGTTTCAAGCCGGAATTCGGCGAAGTGACGATGAAACCGGACAGCGAAAACGTTTTTGCCGGCGAGGAAGGCGTGAAGATGCAGAAGCTGCTCGACGCGCTGGAAAACCTCGACGACGTGCAGGAAATCTACACCACGGCGGTCATCGAAGACTGACGTGCCACGCTGCAGCCGCCCGACTGAAACCGGGCGGTGGCAGCGATGAATGCCCTGAATGTTGTAGCCAAAGGATCCACCGTGAATCTTCGTCAGCTTTCCCTTGCCCTGTTCGTTGCCTCACTGAGCCTTTCGGCTGGCGCTGCCCAGTTCTCCTGCCCCGATCTGGCCAGCGCCGTTCAGGTGAATGCCTGCCCGTCCGAGGACGAGCTGAAGCACACCTATACCGGTTATTGCAGCGACAACGCCAAGGCATACGCCAATCAAACCGATTCCTGCATTCGCTACGAGGACTACCGGGCGATGAAGAACACGGCGCGCTGGGAGTCGAAGGATGGTGAATTCGACGGCTACGTTTCGTGCGATCTGCCGGCCAGCCAGTTCAAGGCGCTGAAGGCGACGAGCATGAAGGTGGTGCAGCAGGGCAAGCTGACCAAGCTGGTGTGCGTCTATCCGAAGGGTATCAATTTCACCTATCGGACCAAGCAGACCTGCACCGTCGACGAAAAGGCGTGTGTCGCCAATGCGGCCAACTGCAAGGCAACTTGCAACTGAACATTGAGCCGCCGATGAGGCGCCCTGCCCTGCAACGACTCGCATCCTTGCCTGCCAGTTGCCCGGAGGGGCTTTCTCCCGTGGGCGCCACCGCATGAACCAGCCGGTGATCATCGACATCGAAGCCTCCGGTTTTGGCCGGGGCAGCTATCCGATCGAGATCGGCTACTACATGCCCGATGGCAACTCTTACTGCGCGCTGATCCAGCCTGAGCCGGGCTGGATCCACTGGGACGAATCGGCCGAGGCGGTGCATGGCATCACGCGTGAGATCCTGCTGGCCAAGGGCCGGCCGGCGGTTGAAGTTTGTCTTGAACTGAACCGGCATTTTCGCGGGGAGCACCTTTATTGTGATGCCTGGGGTTATGACTACGTCTGGCTGAGCAAGCTGTACGACGCCGTCGATCTGGTGCCGACCTTTGAACTGAAGGACCTGCGCGAGCTGCTCGAAGATTGCGAAAAGACCCTGTGGCATGCCACCCGCGCCTCGGTCGAGTTGCGCCTGCAACTACGCCGCCACCGGGCCAGCGGCGATGCGCGCGTGCTGTTCGAAACCCTGCTCGAAGCCCGCAAGCGCTGCGCCCCCGACTGGGCCAGCTGATGCAGCGTTTTTACCCCTTTCTCTTTGTGTTTCTGTGGAGTACCGGCTTCATCGGGGCCAAATACGGCCTGCCCTATGCCGAACCCCTTTCTTTCCTGCTCAGCCGTTACGGGCTGGTCATCACGCTGATGCTGGTCATGGCGCTGGCGACCCGGGCACCCTGGCCGGAAAAGCCGCGCGACTGGCTGCATATCGGCATTTCCGGTGTGCTGGTGCATGCGGTTTATCTCGGCGGCGTTTTCGTTGCCATCAAGCATGGCCTGCCGGCCGGGGTGACGGCGCTGGTTGTCGGCATGCAGCCGCTGTTGACGGCCTTTGGCGCCGGTTGGTTGCTGGGTGAGAAAGTGAGCACTCGCCAGTGGGCCGGGCTGGGCTTGGGCTTTGTCGGTGTCGGCCTGGTCGTTTCCGGCAAGCTGGGCGACGGGGCGCTGGGGCCGATGCTGATTCCGGCGCTGGTCGCGCTGGTCGGCATCACGGCCGGTACGCTCTACCAGAAACGCTTCTGCCCGAAGTTCGACCTGCGTAGTGGCTCGGTAATCCAGTTCGTGCCGACGGCCATCGCGACAGCGATTGCCGTCGCGTTGTTCGAGGACTACCGCATCGAATGGAACGGCCATTTCCTGTTCGCCCTTGGCTGGCTGGTGCTGGTCCTGTCGATTGGGGCAATCAGCCTGCTCAACCTGCTGATCCGCAGCGGCAGCGCAGTGAATGTCGCCAGCCTGTTCTACCTGACGCCGCCAACCACCGCACTGATCGCCTTCTTCATTTTCGGCGAAAGTTTGACGATGACCACGGCCATTGGCATGGTGGTGGCCGTGAGTGGCGTTTATCTGGTGGCGAAGACGAAATGAGCATCACGACCCCCCGTATTCTTGGCATCGACCCCGGCCTCCGGGTGACCGGCTTTGGCGTCATCGAACTGCATGGCAAGCAACTGGTTTACGTCGCCAGCGGCTGCATCAAGTCGAACGACAAGGAGTCGCTGCCTGACAGGATCAAGACGCTGTTCGCCGGTATCAGCGAAGTCATCGCGACGTATCAGCCGAATCAGGCGGCGGTGGAAAAAGTGTTCGTTAACGTCAATCCGCAATCGACACTGCTGCTGGGTCAGGCGCGCGGCGCGGCGATCAGCGCACTGGTCCATGCCGGATTGCCGGTCGCTGAATACACGGCGCTGCAGACCAAGCAGGCCGTGGTCGGCCATGGCAAGGCGGCCAAGGATCAGGTGCAGGCCATGGTAGTCCGCCTGTTGAGCCTGCCCGGCGCGCCAACCGCCGATGCTGCCGACGCCCTTGCCTGCGCCATTGCTCACGCCCATGGCGGCCAGGGTTTGGGAGCAATGGCGACGGCCGGCTATCGCATTCGCGGCGGGCGACTGATAGGATGAGAAACTGTGTGAAAATACAGTACTTTTTCCAGAAAGAGATTGCCCCGAAATGATCGGACGACTGACCGGCATCCTCGCCGAAAAGAATCCCCCGCAGATCGTGCTCGATGTGAATGGCGTTGGCTATGAACTCGACGTGCCGATGAGCACCTTCTACAACCTGCCGGCGGCGGGCGAGAAGACGAAACTGCTGACCCATTTCGCGGTGCGTGAGGATGGTCACTATCTCTATGGTTTCCTGACGGAAGCCGAGCGCTTCGCCTTCCGCCAGTTGCTGAAGGTTTCAGGCATCGGTGCCCGCACGGCACTCTCGGTGCTTTCCGGCCTGTCGGTCAATGACCTTTCGGCGGCGGTGGCCCAGCAGGAATTGGGGCGCCTGATCAAGATTCCCGGTATCGGCAAGAAGACCGCCGAACGCCTGCTGCTCGAACTGAAGGGCAAGCTGGCCGATGCGACCGGTGTTTCGCTGCACGCAGCGGTCGACGACGCCAAGCAGGATATTTCCAATGCCCTGCTCGCTCTCGGCTACAACGAAAAGGAAGCCGCCTCGGCGATGAAAGCCTTGCCGGCCGATGTCAGTACGTCCGACGGCATCCGGCAGGCGCTCAAACTGTTGTCGAAGGTCTGATGATCAGCGAAGAAAACCCCAAGCGGCTGGCGCAGGTTGCGCTGGTGGTGCTGCTGATCATCGGCTGCGTCACCGTGTTGTTGCCTTTCATCGGCGCCGTGCTGTTCGCCTTTGTCGTCTGGATGTGTACCTGGCGCTTTTACGCCGAAAAGCTGCTGCCGCGACTGGGTGGGCGCGACACGCTGGGCGCTTCGCTGATGACGCTGGCGCTGATTCTGGTCATGCTGCTGCCAACCGTCTTTCTGGCCGGCTCGCTGGCCAATGGCGCCGATAACCTGATCGATTTCCTCAAGCCCTACATCGAGCTGGGGCTACCGGCCGAACCACCGGGCTGGTTGAGTGGCTTGCCCTTCTTCGGCGGTGAAATAGAGGCGAACTGGCATCGCCTGGCTGGTAACCGCGAAGAACTCAATACGCTGGTCAAACAACTGATCGCCCCGGCCCGGCAACTGGCGCTGGCGCTCGGCGGCATTGCGGCCAATGGCCTGCTGCAACTGGCGCTGGTCCTGTTCGTCACCTTCTTTCTCTACCGCGACGGTGCGGCGATCAGCAACGCCCTGTATGTCGGCGCCCGCAAGCTGGGCGGTGAACTTGGCGAGAACATGATGGACAAGGCGCGTGGCACGGTGGTCGGCGTCATGCTCGGCATCGTCGGCACGGCAGCGGCACAGGGTACCGTGGCGATGATCGGCTTCCTGATTGCCGGCGTGCCACAGGCCATGCTGCTCGGTTTCGCCACCTTCTTCCTGTCGATGATTCCGATTGGCCCGCCGCTGATCTGGGGCGGTGCAGCCGCCTGGCTGTACAGCGAAGGCCAGACCGGCTGGGCGATATTCATGGCGCTCTACGGCCTGTTCGTGATCAGCAGCATCGACAACTTCGTCAAACCCGTTCTGATTGCCCGTGGCGCCGGCCTTTCCATCCTGCTCATCGCCCTTGGCGTACTGGGTGGTGTACTGGTCTTCGGCTTCATCGGTATCTTTCTCGGGCCGGTGTTGCTGGCCCTTGGCGACATGCTGTTGCAGCGCTGGATTCGTGAGGAACCACTCGCATGATCGAAACCGACAAACTGATTCCTGCAGTCGACCGCATCATTGCGCCGCAAACCAAGTCGGCGCAGGAAGAAGCGCTCGAACGCGCCCTGCGCCCCAAGCGGCTGGCCGACTACACGGGTCAGGTGAAAATCCGCGAACAGCTGGAGATCTTCATCCAGGCTGCCCGTCAGCGCAGCGAATCGCTAGACCACGTGCTGCTCTTCGGTCCGCCGGGGCTGGGCAAGACGACGCTGGCCCACATCGTTGCCGCCGAAATGGGCGTCAACCTGCGCCAGACTTCAGGCCCTGTGCTTGAACGGGCCGGCGACCTCGCTGCCATCCTGACTAATCTCGAACCGCACGACGTGCTGTTCATCGATGAAATCCATCGACTCAGCCCGGTGGTCGAGGAAATTCTCTACCCAGCGCTGGAGGATTTCCAGATCGACATCATGATTGGCGAAGGCCCGGCCGCCCGTTCGGTCAAACTCGATTTGCCGCCCTTCACGCTGGTCGGTGCGACGACCCGGGCCGGCATGCTGACCAACCCGCTGCGCGACCGCTTCGGCATCGTCGCCCGGCTGGAGTTCTACACTGCGGAAGAACTGAAGAGCATCGTCAGTCGCTCGGCTTCCTTGCTCAATGCGCCGATCGATCCGGAAGGTTCGTTTGAAATCGCCAAGCGTTCGCGTGGTACGCCGCGCATCGCCAACCGCCTGCTGCGTCGTGTCCGTGACTACGCCGAGGTCAAGGCAGACGGCAACATCACTCGCCAGGTGGCCGATGCCGCGCTGCACATGCTCGACGTCGACCCGGCCGGGCTAGACATCATGGATCGCAAGCTGTTGTCGGCCGTGATCGACAAGTTCGGTGGCGGACCGGTGGGCGTCGACAACCTGGCTGCGGCCATCGGCGAAGCGCGTGACACCATCGAGGATGTGCTGGAACCTTACCTGATCCAGCAGGGCTACCTGCAGCGCACTCTGCGCGGCCGCATCGCGACGCCGGCCATCTATCGACATCTTGGCCTGGCCGAACCGAACAGCGCCGTCGTGCGCGACCTGCTCGCCGAAGAATAAAGGCTGACTCGGCGGTCCACCATCCCGGGCTATGATGCGTTAATAGAGCTTCATCCCGGGAGGATTCCATGAAGAAAATGCTCGTTGCCGGCGCGTTGGCCGCCGTCGTTGGCTCAGCGCAGGCTTTTTGCGGCTTTTACGTCGGCAAGGCCGATGCCAATCTGTTCAATGAAGCCTCACAGGTCATTGTCGTTCGTGACGGCGACAAGACCGTGGTCAGCATGCTCAACGACTACAAGGGCGATGCGAAGGAGTTCGCACTGGTCGTGCCCGTGCCGACCGTGCTGCAGAAGGGCCAGATCAACGTCGGCGACAAGAAAACCTTTGACCGGCTCGATGCCTATTCGGCCCCGCGACTGGCTGAGTATTACGATCCCAATCCCTGCGAGCGTCGCGTCTACGAAATGATGCGCAAGGCCGACGCGCCGGTTCCGGCCGCCGCCTCGGTTGGTGGAGCGGCCGCCGCCAAGGCACTCGGCGTGACCATCGAAGCCAGCTACACGGTTGGCGAATACGACATCGTGATCCTCTCGGCCACCCAGTCGGATGGCCTGGAAACCTGGCTCAAGCAGAGTGGCTACCGCATTCCGGCCAATTCGGCCAAGGCGCTGGCCCCGTACATTCGTCAGAACATGAAATTCTTCGTGGCGAAAGTGAATCTGGCCGAGCAGGCCAAGACAGGTTTCACGATGCTGCGCCCCCTACAGTTTGCCTATGAGTCCGAGAAATTCATGCTGCCGATCCGCCTCGGCATGGCCAACGCCAATGGCCCGCAGGATCTGATCGCCTACATGCTGACCAAGAATGGCCGTGTCGAGACCAGCAACTACCGTACGGTCAAGCTGCCAGCTAATATGGACCTGCCGGTTTTTCTGAAACAGGGCGACGAATTCCGCAACTTCTATAAATCGATGTTCGGCGAACAGGCGAAGAAAGAAGGCTATCGTGCTGTCTTCACCGAGTATTTCTGGGATATGGGGTGGTGTGACCCGTGTGCGGCCGATCCGCTGTCACCGGAAGAGCTGCGCAAGGCTGGCGTCTTCTGGGTGGGCGCGCCGAATAGCGATGTACAACCCATGCCGCTGCCCGGCCAGCCGCAGGCGCGCATCATGCCGCCGCGGCCATTCCCCGGGGGCGGTGCCCAGCCGGTGATGCTGACTCGCCTGCACGTCCGCTACACCCCGGAAACCTTCCCGGAAGACCTGATGTTCCAGGAAACCAAGGACCGCCAGAACTTCCAGACCCGCTATGTCCTGCGCCACCCGGCCAAGGTCGAGCCGAACGCCTGCCCGGAAGCCAAGCCTTATCTCGAGAGCGTGATCAAACGTCAGGAAAACGAAGCCCAGCAGCTGGCCACCCTGACCGGTGGCGACATCAACGCCATTCGCAAGAAACTGACCCTGCCGCCGGTGCCACCGCAGAAACCGTGGTGGGATGGGTTGTGGGGTAACGGCGCCGCCAAATAAGGGAAATGCGGCCCCCGATGGCGATAGATGCCCGCATTTTCCAGATCGGCTTTCAGGCAATCCTGCTGACGGCTGGAGTGTTGTTGCGCGATTTCAGCCTGCTGCCCTTGCAGATGGCGCTGGCACTGGCTTCGGCAGCGGCCACACAGGCTTTCTGGCTGCGTGTTCTTGGCTTGCGGGGCGTTGGCTATCTCAGCCCAATGATCACCGGCTTCGGGCTGTCGCTTCTGCTGCGGGCCGACAGTCTGTGGCTGCATCCGCTGGTGGCCTGTCTGGCGATCAGCGGCAAGTTCCTCATTCGCGTGCGCGGCAAGCATGTGTTCAATCCGGCCAATTTTGGCGTTGGGGTGGCGCTGCTGGCCTTGCCCGGCGCCTGGGTTTCGCCGGGGCAATGGGGTAACGACCTCGGTGTCGCCGTCTGGCTGATTGGTCTTGGTGCGCTGGTTGCCCAGCGGGCCCGCCGTGACGACGCTTCGTGGCTGTTTCTGGCCATCTTTCTCGGCCTCGTTGCCGCCAGAATGTTTCAACTTGGCCACAGCTTCGAGCGGGCGTGGGAGATCTTCTGTCATCAGGCTTTGAACGGCGCGTTGCTGTTGTTTGCCTTTTTCATGATCTCCGACCCGATGACACTGCCCGACCGCCCCGTGGCGCGGCGTTTGCACGTTGCGCTGGTGGCTGTCGTCGCTTTCAGCTGGCAGTTCCTGTTTTACCGGCCGAATGGGGCGTTGTGGGCACTTTTGTGTCTGGCACCGCTGGTGCCCTTATGGGATTCGATCTGGCCGGGAAAACGTCACAATTGGCATGGAAACAGATCGTTACAAAACATTGTTGCGGCGCAAGGTAAAATCCCGGGATGAAATACGAGCCGAAACCCAACGCCTTCTCGATTCCTGTCCGCGTTTATTACGAGGATACGGATGCCGGCGGTGTCGTTTACTACGCCAATTACCTGAAATTCTTCGAACGTTGCCGTACCGAGTGGATGCGTTTTGCCGGCCATGACCAATCGGCCTTGGCCGAAGAGGCGGGCATTGGCTTCGTGGCGCGCAAGGCGAGCTGCGAGTATCTGAAGCCGGCGCGTCTCGACGATGAGCTGATTGTCGGTCTCGAAGTCGAGAAGCTGACCCGTGTTCGCGTTGTCTTCCGTCAGCACGTCCGTCGCGGCGATGTTGAACTGGTTACCGGCACTGTTGAAATTGCCTGCGTCAACATGGCTACCATGACGCCGGCTGCCATCCCTGATTTCCTGCATCAAAAACTGGAAGCGCTTAAATGAACGTCACCCAGGATCTTTCCATCCTCCATCTGATTCTCCAGGCCAGTGCGGTCGTCCAGGCTGTCATGGCCCTGCTCGCCGGCGTCTCCTTCATGTCCTGGTACTACATCTTCATGAAGCTGTTTTCGGTCAAGCAGGCTCGCGAGAAGACCGAGACGTTCGAGCGTGATTTCTGGTCCGGTGGTGATCTGAACAACCTGTTCAACAGCGCGGTCAATGATCGTCATCACGCGGGGTCGATGGAGCGCATCTTCGAGGCCGGCTTCCGCGAATTCACCAAGCTCAAGGGCCAGAAGAACCTCGACCCGAAGGACATCGTCGACGGCTCCCGCCGCGCCATGCGTGCAACCTACCAGCGCGAGATGGACGCGCTCGAGTCACACCTCTCCTTCCTCGCTTCGGTTGGTTCGGTCAGTCCGTACATCGGTCTGTTCGGTACCGTCTGGGGCATCATGCACGCTTTCCGCGGTCTGTCGAACGTCGGCCAGGCCACCCTGGCTTCCGTTGCTCCCGGCATTGCCGAAGCACTGGTCGCCACCGCCATCGGCCTGTTTGCCGCGATCCCGGCAGTGCTCGCATACAACCGCTTCTCGCATGACATTGACCGTCTGGCCACCCGCTACGAGTCGTTCATGGAGGAGTTCTCCAATATTCTCCAGCGGCAGATGCGTTAAGCCATGCGCCAGCGCCGTCTAAAAAGCGAAATCAACGTCGTTCCTTACATCGACGTCATGTTGGTGCTGCTCGTCATCTTTATGGTGGCAACGCCAATGATGACGACCGGTTCGGTCGATCTGCCTGCCTCAGGTACGGCACCGCAGAAGCCGGACAAGTACATCAAGGTGCAGATCAAGGACGATGGCAGCCTGTCGCTATTCAACATCAAGGGCGACGAAACCAAGCTGAAGGGCATAAAGGAACTGAAGGCCGAACTGGCCGTCTTGAAGGCTGCCGACGACACGACGCCGATCCTGATCGCTGGCGCCAAGGAAACCCAGTACAAGAACGTGATCGAAGTGCTGGATGAGGCCAAGCGTGCCGGGTTCCAAAGAGTTGGCCTGGAAACTGCGAGCGCCAGCAAGTAAGTGGACATGATCCTCGACAAACCTGAAGAGCCCGGCAAGAAATACGCATTGGCGTTCACCGTCCTGGTGCACGTGGCCTTGCTCGCCTTCCTGTTTTTTGGGGTGCAATGGAAGCGTAGCAAGCCGGAGGTGATGGAAGTCGAGCTATGGTCGCCGCGGCCGATGCCGGCACAGGTGGTTCCGCCGCCTCCGCCGCCGCCCGAGCCGGAAGTGAAACCGGAGCCGAAACCGCTTCCCAAGGTTGAGCCGAAACCAGAACCAGTGCTGAAAAAGCCGGAAATCGTGGTCAAGGAAGAAAAGAAAAAGCCGGAACCCAAGAAACCGGAACCGCCTAAGCCTGAGCCGAAAAAGCCTGAACCGCCAAAGCCGGAAGTCAAACCGCAGCCCAAGTTTGATTTCAGCAAGGAGCTGTCGCGCGAAACCGCCGACCTGAAGCCGCGCCCGAATACCCAGCAAATGGCCAATGCGGCAGCGGCAGAAGCTGAGCAGCGCGCGTCGTCGAACAAGCGTGGATTGGCCGATTACGCGACCAAGATTCGCGTCAAGGTTCGTGGCAACATCATGTTGCCACCGGCAATTCAGGGCAACCCGGAGGCGGTTTTCGACGTCAGCCAATTGCCGACCGGTGAAGTGCTCGACGTCAAGCTGAAACGCTCGAGTGGCAACTCTACGCTGGATAGCGCCATTGAGCGCGCCATCCGCAAATCCTCACCCTTGCCGAAGCCGGATGACCCGTCGCTTTTCAAGCGGGAACTGGAAATCAAATACAAGCCGTATGAAGAGTAAAATCGCGCGAAACCTTTTGAAAATGAACGCAATGTCCCGAATTTCCCGTCGTATTTTTCTTGCCCTGGCCTTGTGTGTAACTGGTCTGGCTCAGGCTCAGCTTTCCATCGAGATTACCGGCGCCGGCGCCAACCGCATTCCGGTGACCATCGTCGATTTCCCCGGCGACCCGACCGCTTCACGCGTGATTACCGCGACAGTGCGTTCCGATCTGGAACGCAGTGGCCTGTTCAAGCTGATCGATAACGGCACCGCTGCCTTTGACGAAAACGCCCCGGTCAATCACGCCGACTGGAAAGGCAAAGGGGCGGATGCTCTCGCCGCCGGCAGCATCGCTCGCAGCGCCGATGGTCGTATGGAAGCCCGTTTCCGACTGTACGATACGCAGAAAGGTGTTTCGTTGGGCGGGGCGGCTTACGTCACCAGCAATAGCCAGCTGCGTGCTGCCGGCCACCGTATTGCTGACTATATCTATGAAAAGCTGACTGGTGAGAAGGGCGTGTTCTCGACCCGCATCGCCTATGTTGTCAAGGCGCGCGGCCAGTTCCTGCTGCAGATCGCCGATTCGGATGGCCAGAACGCCGCAACAGCGCTGAGTTCGATCGAGCCGATCATTTCGCCGGTCTGGTCGCCGGATGGCGGACGTCTGGCCTACGTTTCGTTCGAGAAGAAGAAGCCGGTCATCTACGTGCACACCCTGGCTTCCGGTCAGCGCCACATTGTTGCCAACTTCAAGGGTTCCAATTCCGCGCCAGCCTGGGCGCCGGATGGTCGCAAGCTGGCCGTTGTCCTGTCCAAGGATGGCAATTCGCAGATTTACTCGGTCAATGCCGATGGTAGTGGCCTGCAACGCATTACCCAGTCCTCCGGCATCGATACCGAGCCGCGTTACTCGGCTGACGGCGGCACGATCTACTTCACCTCCGATCGGGGTGGCAGCCCGCAGGTCTATCAGGTCGGCGCCAGCGGTGGTGATGCCCGTCGCGTCACCTTTGAAGGCAGTTACAACGTTTCGCCGCGCCCGGCGCCGGATGGCAAGAGCCTTGCCTTCATCAGTCGTCGTGAAGGCCGCTTCCAGCTTGCCGTGATGGACCTGGCCAGCCGCCAGGTGCAGGTGGTGAGCGATTCAAACAAGGACGAATCACCCAGCTTCGCCCCCAACAGCCGCATGATCCTGATCGCCACTGAAATTGGCGGTCGCGGCGTACTATCGGCTGTCTCCAGCGATGGCAGGATCAAACAACGCCTCTCGGTTGCCGCAGGTGATGTGCGCGAACCGGCCTGGGGCCCTTACTTTCAATAATCCTCACCGGAGAACCACATGAAGAAACTGCTGATCCCTGCCCTGCTGTCGGCCCTGCTGGCTGCCTGTTCCACTACCCCCCTGCCGGAAGACGGCGGCGCCCCGGTCGAGTCGCGTAGCGGTTCAGGTACCGGCGTCACTTCCGTTACTGCCGGTGGCGTTGATGCCAGCGGTCTGCCGCGCGAACTGACCGATCCGAAGAGCAAGCTGTCACAGCGCAGCATCTACTTCGATCTCGACAAGTACGACGTCAAGGACGAGTACAAGGATCTGGTTGCTGCTCACGCCAAGTATCTGGTCGCCAACAAGGGCTTCAAGGTTCTGCTCCAGGGTAATACCGACGAGCGCGGCAGCCGCGAATACAACCTGTCGCTCGGCCAGAAGCGGGCTGAAGCCGTCAAGCGTTCGCTGACCCTGCTCGGCGTTCAGGAAGGCCAGATCGAGTCCGTCAGCCTGGGCGAAGAAAAGCCGAAGGATGCTGGTCATGACGAAGCCGCCTGGTCGCAAAACCGTCGTGCCGACATCCTCTACAAGGCTGCAGACGGCCGCGGCGAGTTCTAAGCCATGCGCCCGGTTCGAATCGCCCTTTTGATCGCCGCGCTGGGTGCTGTGCAAGCCCACGCCGGTGTTTTTGACGACGACGAAGCGCGTCGCCAGGTCACCGATCTGAGAATCAAGACCGAAGCGCGATTCGACCAGCAGGCCAAGGCCCAGCTGGATCTGGCAGGCCAGATCCAGCGTCAGGCCGAAGAGATCGCCCGCCTGCGCGGCCAGATCGAAACGCTCAACTACGAGCTTGAGACCGCCAAGAAGCGCCAGCAGGACTTTTATCTCGATCTCGACACCCGTTTACGCAAGTTCGAAACGCCCGCTGCTGCGGCCGATCCGGCTGGCGGGACGGTGGCCAAGCCAGCCGGCGACCCGGCCAAGGAAAGCCAGGAGTACGAATCGGCCCTGAATCAGTTCAAGGCAGGTAAATACAAGGATGCCGCCGCGGGTTTCGGTGCCTTTGTGCAGAAGTATCCGGACAGTTCACTGGCCCCTAATGCCCAGTACTGGCTGGGCAACGCCTGGTATGCACAGCGTGACTGCAAGCGGGCCATCGAAGCGCAAAGTCTGGTCACCACCAAGTATGCAGAGAGCGCCAAGGCGCCCGATGCCTGGCTGGCCATTTCGACCTGCCAGCAGGAAATGGGTAACCCGACCGGTGCCAAGCGTTCGCTGGAAACGGTGATCGCCAAGTACCCCTCAGCACCCGCAGCCGACACGGCGCGTGAACGACTGAAGAAGAAGTAATTGGCTCTCCGCATCACCGAAGTTTTCTACTCGCTGCAAGGTGAGGCATCGCGAGCCGGGCTGCCGACCGTATTCGTTCGGCTGACCGGCTGTCCGCTCCGCTGCAGCTGGTGCGACACGACCTACAGTTTTACCGGTGGCGAACCGGCCACCGTTGAGTCGGTGCTGGCGGAAGTCGCCAAGTACCCGGCGCGTCAGGTTTGCGTGACCGGTGGCGAGCCGCTGTCGCAAAAGGATTGCCTGCCGCTGCTGACGGCCTTGTGCGATGCAGGCTACGATGTTTCGCTCGAAACATCTGGCGCGCTGGACGTTGCCGCCGTCGATTCGCGGGTGGCTCGCATCATGGACCTCAAGGCACCGGATTCGGCGGAGTCAGCCAGGAATCTCTGGGAAAACCTGTCGGTCCTGACGCCTCGCGACGAGATCAAGATTGTCATTGCCTCGCGTGGCGACTACGAATGGGCGCGCGATGTACTGCGCCAGAAGAAACTGGATCAAATTTGTTCCGTACTTTTTTCACCTGCGCAGGGGTTGATCGAGCCGCAGTCGCTGGCTGAATGGATACTGAAAGACGGCCTGAACGTGCGTTTCCAGCTCCAACTGCACAAGCTCCTTTGGGGTAACATGAAGGGAAAATAAGGACGGAGACAACATGACTGACAATCGCCGCAAGTTTTCCCGCATTCCCTTCAAGAGCGAAGCCAGGCTGTTTCTGCCCGATGGCGAGTGCGTCGTCGAGGTGCTGGATCTTTCGCTCAAAGGCGCCTTGATCCACTTGAAAGACCCGATGTTCGTCGTGGTCGGAACCAATGGCACTCTCAAGATTCATCTCGATAATGTCGGCAGCTTGATACGCATGGAAGTGACCGTCGTGCATCACATGGCCACTTATTATGGTCTGGCGTGTCGCGAAATCGATCTGGACAGCGTCACCCATTTGCGCCGCCTGGTTGAGTTGAACCTGGGTGACGAAGCGATGGCCGAGCGGGAGTTTTCCCTGCTGGCGAATATCTAGGCTTAATATTATTCGTGATTTAATTCTCGCGTAGTCAGCAACAGCACTTGCTACTCTGTTGGCATTGCGACCATAATCTTTCCACAATGTGACCTTCCCGGATGCCGTATTGCCGGCAACGGCGATGGGTTTGGGAGGAGCTATGGTTGCAGCGGAGATTCTGATTTTCGCGTCCAGTCGGTCGCGTGCTTCTTCTGTTGACCGATTGCTGCACCATGAAGTCTGAGCAAAGCGCTGCCGAGGCTTGCTGTCTGGAAAACGCTCCGTACGACAGCAGCGTTCGCCCTCCGCTTCTTTGCGATCTCCAGCTTTCGATTTTCGAGAACGCCGGTCGCGCAATCATTCTGACTGATCCGGCTGGCCTGATTACCTATTTCAATCGAGCAGCCCAGCAGATGCTGGGTTACACACCGGATGAGGTTGTCGGTCGTGTCACACCATTGCTCTTCCATCTGGCTGATGAAATATCCGCCTGTGCCCGGAGCTTCACTTGTGACCCGGATTGCGAGCCGCCCATCGGTTTTGGAGTATTTGTTGCCCGATTGAAGCTGCAAATCCGGGACGAGGCGGACTGGACCTACGTTCGCAAGGATGGTTCACATCTTCCGGTCAGCCTGGCAGTGAGTGTCCTGCGTGATGCAAAAGGTGGCGTGCAGGGCTACCTCGGCATTGCCTCCGATATTTCCGAACGTCGCAGGATGGAGCAGGATTTGCGTATTGCGGCGATTGCCTTCGAGTCGCAGGCGGCGATCATGGTGACCGATGTCAATCAGCGCATCCTGCGGGTCAATCAGGCATTCACCAAGCTCACCGGCTATTCCGCCGAGGAGGCGCTTGGCCAGACGCCCGGCATGCTCAAATCCGGGCGTCAGGATGCGGATTTTTATGCCGCCATGTGGCGTTCGCTGGGTCAATGTGGACATTGGCAGGGTGAAATCTGGAATCGCCGGAAAAATGGCGAAATATTTCCCGAATGGTTGACGATCAGTGGGGTCCGCGATGCGCGAGGCCGGGTCAGCCACTACGTCAGTACCTTTTCCGACATCAGCAATCTCAAGGTCGCGGAATCGGAAATCCACCATCTGGCTTTCTATGATCCGCTGACGGCCATGCCAAATCGCCGGCTATTGCTCAACCGGCTCGATCAGGCCTGCGTTTCCAGCAAGCGTAGCGGGCAATTCGGGGCGCTCCTGATCATCGATATCGATCATTTCAAGACCCTGAACGATACGCTCGGCCACGATGTCGGCGATCACCTGCTGGTCGAGGTTGCCAAGCGCCTGGTCGGGTGCATCCGTGAAGGGGACACTGCGGCGCGCCAGGGCGGTGACGAGTTCGTCGTCATGCTCGAAGAGTTGGGTACCGACCCTTCCAGCGCTTCAGTGCAGGCTGAAATCGTTGCCGAGAAGATTCGTGTCGAACTGGCCCGCCCCTATCTGCTGAATGGCGATACCGAATATTTCCGTTCGGCCTCCATCGGCATCAGCCTCTTCTTTGGCCAGGAGAAGTCGATTGATATTCTGCTCAAGCAGGCCGATATATCCTTGTACAAGGCCAAGGATGCTGGCCGGAATGCGATCCGCTTCTTCGACAACGCGATGCAGACCGCGCTGGATGAACGGGCGGCCATGGAAGCGGGACTCCGCCGGGCGCTGGTCAAGGATGAATTCGTCCTCTTCGTTCAGCCGCAGGTCGATGCTATGCGCCGACTGATTGGTGCAGAAGCCTTGCTACGCTGGCAGCCAGCCGGCCGGGCCATGGTCGCGCCGAACGATTTCATTCCCTTGGCCGAGGAAACCGGGTTGATCGTTCCGATCGGTCTTTGGGTACTTGATCAGGCCTGTGCCGAATTGCGTCGCTGGGCAGACAATCCGAGTACCAAGAATCTGTTCCTGTCAGTTAACGTCAGTGCCCGCCAGTTTCGCCAGGCTGATTTCGTGGCGCAGGTCGTCGATGCGCTGGCCAGGCACGGCACAAACCCCAAGTTGCTCAAACTTGAGTTGACCGAGAGCCTGTTGCTCGACAACGTCGAGGAAGTTGTCGCCAAGATGCTGGCCCTGCGTGAATTCGGCGTGCGCTTTTCGCTGGACGATTTTGGTACGGGCTACGCCTCACTGTCCTATCTGAAACGTTTCCCCTTTGAGCAACTCAAGATCGACCGATCCTTCATCCGGGATATCTGCATTAATCCGGATGATGCAGCGATCGTCAGGGCGATCATCGCGATGGGCAATACGCTGCGCCTCAACGTGGTCGCGGAAGGGGTCGAGGAAAACTCGCAGCACGCCTATCTCGTCAAACATTGCTGCTGCCTGTTCCAAGGTTATCTATTTGGAAGGCCAATGTCCTTCGAGGATTTTCAAATATCCCTGGACTCCTGTCCGCTCCCCGGGCTGGAGACTGCGGATAACTGGGTAATCTAGATTCCCAGATAACGCTGCCAGATGCCGTGATCGGCATCGAGTTCGGCTGATGAGCCGTGCCAGACGACTTGGCCACGTTCGATGATGGTGTGACGATCGGCCAATGCAATCAGTTTTTCGACGTATTTGTCGATGACCAGCACGCTCTGCCCTTGGCTGCGCAGACGAGCCAGACAAGCCCAGATTTCGTCACGGATCAGCGGCGCAAGGCCTTCGGTGGCTTCGTCGAGGATCAGCAAGCGCGGGTTGGTGACCAGCGCCCGGCCGATGGCCAGCATCTGCTGCTCACCACCGGAAAGCTGGTTGCCGAGGTTTTTCGAACGCTCCAGAAGGCGGGGGAAAAGGGCATAGACGCGGTCCGGCGTCCACGGCTCGGCGATGCCGCGCCGATTGGCGAAAAAGGCCACCAGATGCTCATCGACGGTCAGATTCGGGAAGCACTGGCGACCTTCCGGAACCAGCGCGATACCGGCCCGACCAACCCGGTCGGCTCGCCAGCCATCGATACGTTCGCCAGCGAACCGGATACTGCCGCCCTTGACCGGCTGCAGGCCGCAGATGGCACGCAGCAATGTTGTCTTGCCCATGCCATTGCGGCCGAGCAGCGTTGCTGCCTCGCCCTCATTCATGGCCAGATCAAGGCCGAACAGGACCTGGCTGGGTCCATAGGCAACTTCAAGTCCGTGGATTTCGAGCAGTGCACTCACTGGTAGTCTCCGAGGTAGGCGCGGCGTACTTCGGGGTTGGCTCGCACTGCTTCAGGGGTGCCGGTGCAGATCAGGCGGCCATTGACCAGCACAGAAATGCGGTCGGCCAGGCGGAAGACTGCAGCCATGTCGTGCTCGACAAGCAGGATCGTGACATGACGGGCAAGTTTCTCGATCAGTTCGACCATCTGTGCAGATTCCTCGGGGCCGGTGCCAGCCATCGGTTCGTCGAGCAGCAGCATCTGCGGCTTGGTGGCCAAGGCCATGGCCAGTTCGAGCGCCCGTTGCTCGCCATGGGCCAGATTGCCGGCGATGGTGTCGATGCGCTGGTCCAGCCCCAGCTGTTCGAGGTAGCTGCGGGCCTCTTCGAACATGGCCGTTTCGCTAGAAGCCGGTTTCCAGAAGCGCAAACTGCTGCCGGAATCCTTTCGCCCCTGCACCGCCAGTGCCACGTTGTCGAGCGCCGACAGACCAAGGAAGACATTGGTGATCTGGTAAGACCGCGCCATGCCGACTGCGACGCGCTGATGCATGGAAAGCTTCGTCACGTCGCGCCCGGCGAAATGCACACTGCCCGAGTCGGGCTGCAGTGCGCCGGAAACGTGGTGGATGAAGGTGGTTTTGCCGGCACCGTTGGGGCCGATCAGCGCATGCACCTCGCCGGCTTCGACGCTGAAATTGACGCCTTGAAGCGCGTCGACCGCAGCAAAGCGGCGAGACAGATTGCGGACGTCGAGCAGCGTCTCAGTCATGGCGTTTTCCAAACAAGGCGGCAACGCCCTTCGGGGCGAAGAGGACGATACCGAGCAGCAGCAGGCCTAAAGCGATGTGCCAGTGCTCGGTGACCCCGACCAGGCCTTCTTCAAGCATCAGCAGTACGACCGCCCCGACCACCCCGCCATACAGGTAGCCGACGCCACCGATGATGACCATCACCAGCAGCGTGCCGGATTGTGTCCATTGCAGCAGGTTGGGGCTGGACAGCCCGGTCAGATTGGCGAGCAGCGCGCCGGCCAGTCCGGCCAATGCGCCGCCGAGGGCGAAGCAGATCAGGCGGTAGCGGAAGACCGGGTAGCCGAGGGCTTCCATGCGCGTCTCGTTCTCGCGGATGGCCTGAATGACCCGGCCGAAACGTGCGTCGGCCAAGCGCCCGAAAAAGACCATGACCAGCGCCAGGCAGCCAAGGGCGGCATAGAACAGTGCGCCATCGCTGGCCAGGCTGAAACCACCCAGCGTCATCCGACCGACCAGGGGCAAGCCGTCATCGCCACCCCAACTGCGGGCCGAGACGAACAGGTAATAGGCCATCTGGGCGAAGGCCAGGGTGATCATGATGAAATAAACGCCCCGGGTGCGCAGGCTGATTGCCCCAACGGCCAGCGCCAGCAGACCGGCGACGGCCATGGCCAGCGGAAAGGCCAGCAAGGCATCGCTGATGCCGCTGCTCATGCAGATTGCTGCTGCGTAGGCGCCGGCACCGAAAAAGGCGGCATGGCCGAGCGAGAACATGCCACCGAAGCCGAGTACCAGATTCAGGCTGGAGGCGGCCAGAGCCAGGATCAGGACGCGGGTGGCAAAGCCGATGTAGAACTCCTGGCCGAAGGCGGTCAGTACCGATGGCAAGGCGAGCAGCGCCAGCAACAGTGCGATGGCGACGGGTTTCTGGTAAGGGGCGGGGCGGTAGAAAGCCATTACGCTCGCGCCGGAAACAGGCCTTGCGGCTTGAAGAAGAGGATGCCGGCCATCAGCAGGTAGATCAGGATCGAGGCCAGCGCAGGGCCGAGGGTCGAGGCCGCATCGGCAGGCAGCAAGGCGCGGAGCAGGGTCGGCAACAGTGCCCGGCCCAGCGTGTCGACGGTGCCGACGATCAGGCTGCCGACCAGTGCGCCGCGAATCGAACCAATGCCACCGATGATGATGACGACGAAAGCCAGGATCAGCACGCTCTCGCCCATGCCGACCTGCACGGCTAGCAACGGCCCGAGCAGGCCGCCAGCCAGTGCGCAGAGGGCGGCGCCGAAAACGAAAACGGCGGTGAACAGGCCCTGCACGTTGATACCCAAGGCTTCGGTCATTTCTCGATTCGAGGCGCCGGCACGCACCCACATGCCAATCCGGCTTTTCGCCACGAGCAGGTAGAGCAGCCCGGCCACTGCCAGGCCGAAGGCGATGATGACCAGTCGGTAGGCCGGATAGAAAAAGCCTGCGATCTCGACCGGGCCGGAGAGGGATTCCGGCGGGTTCAGCATCAGCGGCTGCGGCCCCCAGATCATGCGCACCGCTTCGTTGGCGATCAGGATCAGGGCGAAGGTGGCGAGTACCTGTGACAGGTGGTCGCGCTTGTACAGTTGCCGGAACAATGACAACTCGAGCAGCAGGCCGAGCACGGCCGCTCCGGCAACGCCGGCACCCAGTCCGATCCAGAAAGAATCGGCCGCCTGCGCTGCAGCAGCGACGAAGTAAGCGCCCACCATGTAGAGCGAACCATGGGCCAGATTGATGCAGTCCATGATGCCGAAGACGAGCGTCAGCCCGGCGGCGAGCAGGAACAGCATCAGGCCGAATTGCAGGCCGTTGAGGGCCTGCTCGAGAACCAGCTGGATCACTTCATCTTGCAGGAAGCAACGTAGGCATCCGCATGGTTGGTGAAGATGGTGCCCATGGTCTTGTTGGTGACCCGACCCTGGGCATCCTTGCCGATGGCCCGCAGGTAGTAGTTCTGCACCGGGTAGTGGTTGGTGTTGAACTTGAAGTCGCCGCGCACGGACTTGAAGCGCTTGGCTTCCAGTGCCTTCTGCAGCGCGGCCTTGTCCTCGACCTTGCCCTTCACGTCACGCACGGCAGCGTCCATCATCAGCGCAGCATCGTAGCCTTGGGAAGCATAAAGCGAAGGCAGGCGGCCATATTCCTTCTGGAAATCGGCCACGAAGCGCTTGTTCTCGGCATTGTCCATGTCGTGCGCCCAGTGCGACGAGTTGAACATGCCCATCATCGAACTGCCGACCGCCTTGATCACGTCCTCATCGGCCGAGAAGCCGGGGGCGAACAGCTGCGTGTCACGCGACAGGCCGGCCGCAACGAACTGTTTGACGAAATTGATGCCCATGCCGCCCGGCAGGAAGAAGAAGAGCGCATCGGGCTTGGTGGCGCGAATCTGCGCCAGTTCGGCGGCGTAGTCGAGCTGGCCGAGCTTGGTGTAGATCTCGTCGGCGACCTTGCCCTTGTAGTAACGCTTGAAGCCGGAAACGGCATCCTTGCCGCCCGGGTAGTTCGGGGTGACGATCACGACGTTCTTGTAGCCCTTGTCCTGCACCACCTTGCCGACTGCCTCGTGCAGGTTGTCGTTCTGCCAGGCAACGTTGAAGAAGAAGGGATTGCACTGCTCGCCGGCATACTGCGACGGACCGGCGTTGGCCGAAATGTAGAAGGTCTTGTTCTCGAAGACGGTCGGGCCGACGGCGAGCATGATGTTGGAGAAGACGATGCCGGTCATGAAATCGACCTTGTCCTTCTTCAGGAACTTGTCGGCCGTTTGTTTGGCGATATCCGGATTCTGCTGATCGTCGGCGATCAGCACTTCGGCCGGCAGGTTGCCCAGCTTGCCGTTCAGGTGCTTCATGGCGAGACTGAAACCGTCGCGGATATCGACGCCGAGGCCGGCACCGGGGCCAGAGAGGGTCGAAACCAGGCCGACCTTGATGTGGTCTGCGGCATGAGCGGAACCGGCAAGCATCAGGGCGGCTGCAAGGGCGGTCAGGCGAAGCGACATGGCAATCTCCGGGAAGGCGTCAAAGTCGGAAATTGTAGCTTAGTAACAAGCAGATACGGCTCAAATCGAGGCAAAATTCGGGTATATTCGCGCCCCATGATGAAGAAAGCCGTCGTTCTCCTTTCCGGTGGACTCGATTCCGCCACTTGTCTGGCCATTGCCCGCAACCAGGGCTTTGAAGCTTATTGCCTGTCGTTCAACTACGGGCAGCGCCACTGTGCCGAACTGGTTGCCGCCGACCGCGTCGTCAAGGCGCTGGGTGCGGCGCAACATCGCGTGCTCAATTTTGGACTGGCCCAGTTCGGTGGTTCGGCCTTGACCGATACCAACATTGCCGTGCCGATTGATGGCGTGCAGCCGGGCATTCCGGTGACCTACGTGCCAGCGCGCAACACCATCATGCTGTCGCTAGCCTTGGCCTGGGCCGAAGTGCTGGGTAGTCGCGATATCTTCGTCGGCGTCAATGCGGTGGACTATTCGGGCTATCCGGATTGCCGGCCGGGATACATCGCCGCCTTCGAAACCATGGCCAATCTGGCGACCAAGGCGGGAGTCGAAGGGCACAAGCTGTCCATCCACGCCCCCCTGATCGACCTTTCCAAGGCCGACATCATTCGCACCGGCGCGGCACTGGGCGTCGATTACAGCCTGACGGTTTCCTGTTACCAGGCCGATGAACTTGGCCGCGCCTGTGGCGTCTGCGATTCATGCCGCCTGCGCGCCGAAGGTTTTGCCGCCGCCGGGCTCACCGATCCAACCCTTTACCGCGCCTGATCATGGAAACTGCCGCCTCGCCCAATACCGTTCTCTGGCTGGCTTTCGCCATCGCCTTCATTTTTGGTGCCATCGGCCAGAAAACCCATTTCTGCACCATGGGCGCCGTCTCCGATATCGTCAACATGGGCGAGTGGAGCCGTATGCGCATGTGGCTGCTGGCTATCGGAGTCGCCATCCTCGGTGCTGGCGCGTTGCATGCTGCCGGTCTGATCGATCTGGGCAAATCCATCTACCGGACGCCGAACTTCACCTGGCTGTCCTACATTGTTGGCGGACTGACTTTTGGTATCGGGATGGTGCTCGCCTCCGGTTGCGGTTCGAAAACGCTGATTCGGATCGGCGGGGGCAACCTGAAATCACTGGTTGTTTTCATGGTGATCGGGCTGGTTGCCTACATGACCATGCGTGGCGTGTTTGGTGTGTTCCGGGTCAATTTTCTGGAGAAAGCCGCTATCACCTTTCCAGGAGGGCAGGATGTTCCGGCGCTCCTGGCTGCTGCGGGCATGGAGCCGAAGACAGCATTCCTGTTGGCCGTCGTGGCTATCGGCGGTGGGTTGACGGCATTCAGTCTGTTCAAACGTGATTTCTGGACGCTCGATAACCTGCTTGGCGGTCTGGGAACTGGCCTGGCGGTGGTTGCTGCATGGTACGTAAGTGGTCACATCGGCTATATCGCCGAACATCCGGAAACGCTGGAAGAAGCCTTCATTGCCACCAATAGCGGGCGTATGGAATCGCTGACCTTCGTTGCCCCGCAAGCCTATACGCTGGAACTGCTGATGCTGTGGTCCGACACCAGTCGCACGGTAACTTTCGCCATTGCCACGGTGCTTGGCGTGATTGCCGGCTCGTTTGCCTGGTCCATTCTGACTCGCGGCTTCCGCTGGGAGGGGTTTGCCAGTGTTGAAGATACTGCCAGCCACCTGCTTGGCGCCGCGCTGATGGGCTTCGGTGGCGTGGTCGCCATGGGCTGTACGGTCGGCCAGGGTATTTCCGGCTTCTCGACGTTGGCACTCGGCTCCATCGTCACCTTCCTGGCCATCGTGGCGGGCTCTGCCGCAACGTTGAAATTCCAGTACTGGCGACTGATGCGCGAGGCCTAGGTTTAGCTCAGGCCTCCTCGTTTTCCTTCAGTTTCTCGATAACCAGCGGGAAGGCGCCGGAGCCGATCAGGGCGACAGCGGAAACGATGAAGGCCAGTCCGGCCATCGGGTCGTCGAGCACCGGGTGCAGACTGGCGCCGAAACCGGCCAGGCTGATGGCGCCCGGAATGGCGCAGAGGATGCCGAGCGTGGTCAGGGCAACGAAGGAAATTGGGTAGCGGCGCATGGCGTGAGTGTAGACGAGCGCCGGATTCAGCGCGATGATAGACCGCTATTTTAATGTTTCAGGAGATGCTCATGAACCGTCGCGATTTTTTGCGTTCCGTGGCCGCCATTTCGGCGCTAGGGGCGGTCGAGTTTGCCCCGTGGCAGGCAATGAGCGCCTTTGCCGAAGAACTCAGCGATTTCGTGCGTGGCCCGGCGATCAAGGACTACCCGCTGCGCCAGATCTCGAAGCACGTCTGGATCATTTTCACGCCCGACGCTTTCCCGACCCCGGAAAACCAGGGGATGATGAGCAACGTGACCTTCGTCAATACGAGCAAGGGTGTCGTTGTCGTCGATACCGGTGCCTCGGTGCAGATCGGCGAAATGTCGATCAGGCAACTGGAGCGCTCCCTGAAAAAACCGGTCATCGCGATCATCAACACCCATTACCACGGCGACCACTGGCTCGGGAATCACGCCTACGTCGACCGTTTTGGCGACAATCTGCCGATTTATGCTCACCCCGGCACCATTCAGGCGGTCAAGGGCATTCAGGGCAGTCTTTGGCTGACATTGATCGAAAAGTCGACCAACCAGGCCTCGTTGGGGACCCGCATCGTGCCGCCCAATACGCCGCTCGAACATGGTGCGGTACTGAAATTCGGTGACGTCACCTTGCGCATACATCACTACGGCACCGTGCACACGCCGTACGACCTTTGTGTCGAAGTGGTTCAGGATGGCGTGACGCTGCTTGGCGATATTGCAATGGATCGACGCATTGCCAACATGGACGACGGCTCCTACCTCGGAACCTTCAAGGCCTACGATACGCTGGTCAAGAAGACTGGAAGCCGCATCTGGGTACCGGCGCACGGCGAACCCGGGGAGCATGTGCTGAAGTGGAACCGCGAACTGTTCGAAGGCATCTACCGCCCCTGCGAGCAGGCGGTCAAGAATGGACTGGCGCTGGAAGAGGCCAAGGATCTAGTGCTCAAGGATCCGCGGGTCGCCAGCCGGGCCAAGGAAACCAAGGGTTTCGAGGCGAATATTGGCAAGTACGTCAGCATTGCTTACCTGGAAGCCGAAGCGGCCGGCTTCTGAGCGGCGAACCATCCGAAGCTATAGTTTTCGGAGGAAATGCTTGGCCGGCTTGCTACTTGCAGCATATCGGGACAGCGGGAATTCGCTGGCTCCGTAGCCCTGCCGCCCGATCGGGCAAGCGGGTGGGAGATCAGTTGTTTGAGTTGGCCGGGGATTTCCGGCCTTCCTTCAGCCAGTGCAGCATGATTACGAACAGATTGTCGGGATCGACCGGCTTGGCAATGAAGTCGTTCATGCCCGCATCCATGCAGCGTGCCCGGTCTTCGGCAAAAGCGTTGGCAGTCATCGCGATGATCGGGACGTCGGCATAGCCATCGATCTCGCGAATCGCCTGGGTGGCACCCAAGCCGTCCAGTTCGGGCATCTGCATGTCCATCAGGATCAGGTCGTAGCGGTGCTGCAACGCCATGTCCAATGCCTGGGTACCATCGGGTGCGATGTCGACGGCCAGCCCGAGCGTTTCGCGCAGCAGCTCGAGTGCAACCTCCTGATTGACCCAGTCGTCTTCAGCAACAAGTATGCGGCAGTGGCCGAATTCGGTTTTCAGTTGATTTTCAGCCGCGATGCCGACGTCGTGTGACTCGACGACGGTCGGGGCGAGCACGGGTTCTGCGCGGTTCAGGCGGACAGAAAACGTGAATGCGCTGCCGGCACCCGGGGTGCTGACCACCTGAATCTCACCGCCCATCAACCTGACAAGTCGCTGGCAGATGGGCAGACCCAGCCCGGTTCCACCGTATTTTCTGGTGGTCGAACCATCGGCCTGCTCGAAGGGGTTGAAAATCCGCCCGATCGCTTCCGGCGAAATGCCGATACCGGTATCCCAGACCGACAGTTCAATCTGGACCGACTCAGTGTCATTTTCGACGACGCGGGCGACGATGCGGACCTCGCCGCGCTCGGTGAATTTGATCGCGTTGCCGGCCAGGTTGAGTAATACCTGTTGCAGGCGAAGCGGATCGCCTAGCAGGCGCAGTCCCTTGAGCCGGGAATCAATGTCGAGAATGAAACGCAGGCGAGCCGATTCGGCGCGCGGTGTCAGCAGGCTGGCCACATCATTGGCCAGTTCCGGAATTGAAAAGGCGGTCTGCTCCAGGGTCATCCGCTCGGCATCGATCTTGGACAGATCGAGAATGTCGTTGAGCAATTGCAGCAGGTGGTTGGCGGCATTGTCGATCTTGCCCAGCTTGTCCATCTGGACGGGGTCGGCATTCTGACGCTTGAGCATGTAGGTCATGCCGATGATGGCATTCATCGGCGTCCGCAATTCATGGCTCATGTTGGACAGGAAGGTGCTTTTGGCCCGACTGGCGGCCTCGGCCGCTTCCTTGGCTACGGACAGGGCTTGCGTCCGTTCCTGTACGGTATCTTCGAGGTGGTCGCGTTGATCGGCCAGTTGCCGGTCACGTTCGGCAATTTCCGAGAGCATCGAGTTGAAGGTATCGCCGAGATGACCGATTTCGTCGTCTGAATAAATCCTGGCGTGGCGTGAATAATCCTTCGACTCGGCCACATATTGTGCCGTGTCGGTCAGCGAGCCGAGGGCTGCCAGGATGGCGGCCAGCATTTCGCGAGCGATGGCAAAGGCGATCACGAACGAGATGGTCAGCGCCAATAGCGAAAGTGCCAGATTCCAGGCGATGGCCTGCCAGACCTGCCTCAGGCTGGCGGTAATTGATACCGTGCCGACTACCCCGTCTTCCGAGCGGATAGGCACGGCGACCGTGACAGTCGACCAGTCGGCATAGACGGCACGTTCGCGATGCGGCCGATCACCGAGACTCACCTGAGCGGGCAGCTCTCGATTGACGGTATCGAAGATGTAGTGGAAATCCGAGTTGAGGCCGATCAGCCGCACCGTCAGGACGTCCCGATGCTCGGCAAACGAGCTCAGCAATTGCCTGGCGCCTTTGGTGTCCTTGAATTCGATGACTGCAGACGCATTGAAGGCAACGACATCCGCCATGGCGAACAATTCTGTCGTCTTTGCCTGCCGTCGCTGGTCAACTTCACGCACTGCAAAGGTCAGGAAGGAAAGCAGCAGACCAATACCGAGTGATACAGCGATCGCCATCGCAATCTTCTTGCGGATGGTCTGGCGCGCTCTGCTCATCGATCGACTCCAATGACCCGTTGGGCGAGGCGCAGCATCTGCGAGCTCGGTGTCAGTCCATTCCGGGACAGTGAAGCGGCGTTGACGATGAATTGGATGCGTCCGCTACTACGGGTCAATTCGATACCTCCGCCAAGTCGGGTGAAACCATCTGAATCGCTGACCGTAAGTATGGGCAGGTCATATACCCAGCGCAATACGGCGCCGATACGGGCTTCTTCGACATCGGGAATGAAGACGAGTTGGCAGTTCGCCATGTCATCCGGGCTGTTGGCCCGGCGAATCCTTAGTTCCTTGCCGCCGACCGAGCGTCCCTCATAGGCGGTGAGAAATGGGCCCAGCGTTTCCCGGCCAAAAAGACAGATGGTCGCGTAAGGCCGATTGTTGGCCGGCCAATCCACGTACTTCATGAAATTGACCAGATAGGCCGCTTCCAGCTGGGGTTCGGAATCGGGCTGGCCAAAGGCGAATGCTGTCCAGGCGAGCAGCATGGCTGCCAGCCAACCGACCGGCCGCTTTCGGAAGCAACTCGGGGTTCGCGCGCACATGATCAGAACTTCCACCGCCCTGAAATGAATGCCGATGGTGCGATCAGGGCCGGTGTGGCCGGAACGTAGTCGGTGGCGTATTCAATGTGCCGTGCTCCGATCAGGTTGCGGCCGCTGACGGCAATTTCCAGATCCTTGTTGATCTTGAAGGCATACCGCAGGTCTAGGGTGACGTATCCGGGAACGTAGACTTCGGTGGTGTAGGGCGTAAGGGTGCGGTAAAAGCCGGAAGAGCCACGGACCCAGGCGTCGAATTGCTGGCTGCTCGAGACATTCCATTGCGAGCGCAGTGAGCCGTAATGGCGAGCCGTAGACCGTTCCTGTACCTTGCCTTGAGACTGGGCTAGCGAATTGTCCGAATCATCCATGTCGACCTGGGTCCGGGTGTAGGAGAGCTGGAGCCGCCAGACTGGCGAAACGAGCCAGTCGATGCTCAGTTCGGCACCGCTCAGCCAGCCGTTGGCACAATTGCAACGATCGAGTTCCTGTACGACATAGGGCGTCGGGCCAACGAGCGGGAGTGTGATCAATTCGATGCGCGTGTTGCCAAGCGTGCTGGAAACGATGTTCGAATAGCGGTAACGGTAGGCGGAAACATCGACCCCGAATTGCTGGGTCAGTTGGCTGCGCCAGCCGATCTCGACGCCTTCCATGGTCTCCTGCTTCAAGGGGGCACTACCAGGCTTGGCGTTCAATACGGTTGCCAGCGGGTTGCTTGCCGAGGGCGGCAAGTAAGTGTGGTAAATGCTGACATCCTGTTCGGCACGTGCCGGCATCCGGGGCGCCCGTGAATATTTTGTCCACAGGGTATCGGTCCGGCTCGGGGTCCACATCAGCGTTGCACTGGGCGCAAAGCTGGTGCCACCGAGATTGGTGTGGTCCCAGCGCGCACCCAGCCCCAGGCGTAGCTTGTCTTCGACCAGTGTCCAGTCATCGTGGAGAAAGACACCAGATGTCCGCTGCGTGAACTGATGCTTGGCCATGGTGAAGATCTGATTCTTGACCATGGTGTTCGAGACCATGATGTCGTCTGACACGCTGCGATGACTCAGACCCCAGAGCACATCGTGGTCACCGATTGCGTAACGTCCCTGGTAATCAAGGTCGAACTGGGTATGGCTTTCTTCGAATAGATCCTTAAGCCCGACAGAGGCTGCAGTCAGGGAGCTTTGCAGTGATGATTCGATGCCGCCTCCCGTCAGCCAGCGATAGCGCCCACCCACCGTCTGGCTGTTCGTTGTCTGGTTCATCGCAAAGGCGCGCAGGACTGCTGGATTGGTCGGGTCGATTTCAATCGGATAGAGGTCACCCAGCGACGACCGGGCGGCATTTGCCCAGATGCCGAGATCGCTACCGGCACCCAATGTGCGGTCGAAGCGAAAATCGACTACGCCATTGGTCAGTTCATCCTGGCTGTAACTGTTGTCGGCTTTTTGCCGTGAAGCTTCGGCCTGACGGCCTTGGGCGGAGAGCTTCCAGGATGTGTCCGGATCAATTTCGCCGCCGCCACGCATGTACAAACCACCCTGGCCATGAGCGCCAAGCGTGGCGGTGAGCATGCCGCCCGTCTGGGAGCGGGAGTGCTTGCTGATGATGTTGATCACGCCATTGACTGCGTTGACGCCCCACATGGCGGCACCCGCCCCGCGAATGACCTCGATGCGCTCAATATCTTCAAGCGGGATTGCATCCTGTTCCCAGACCGTGCCCGAGAAGAACGGGTTGTAGATGCTGCGGCCGTCGACCAGGACCTGCAATTTATTGGCAAACCGACCGTTGAAACCACGGGCAGTTACCGCGTATCGACCACTGTCGATCTGGGCCACCTGAATACCCGGCACCATGCGAAGCACATCCGGCAGGGCGAGCGCGCCCGAACGACGGATGTCCTCGGAGGTGATGACGAAAGCGGCTGCGGGAACGTTGCTGAGACTCTGGTTTCGCCGTGAAACCGAGGAAACTTCGGTTTTTGTCAGATCTTCGAGACTGAGATCGTCATCCTGGGCCCCGTATGCCGAATTCCATGAAACAAGAAGAACGAAGGAGGCTACTGCAGCCGCAATGGCTTTGGGCGGTGACTTCAACATGGTCTTGGTTTAAAACGGCAGAAGCCAGAACGGTCTGGCGAGCAAGACTATGCCACCTAAGGCATACATGTTCAATGAGCTATCTCAGGCGATTTCAGACTATACGGGCCAAAAAAAGAAAAAGCCGGCAAGCGAATCAACGCTTGCCGGCTTTTTGAGTTCCTGTTGTTACTGGACTTGCTGAATACCTGCCAGTGTCCAGCCGCGGCTGTTGTCAGTCGGCTTGGTCATGTGCCAGATTTCGTCGAACGGTGCGGCGGCTGCGTCCTTCTCTTCGCGGATCAGGCCGGTAAAGCGGACGCTGACGATGTAGCGGCTGGATTCCTCGGTAACGTCGATCACTTCGGCATTCAGTTGTGCGACATCGGTTTCCTGAGGTGCATTGCCACGTTCGGCCATGCCCATCTTGATTTCGGCGAACATTTCCGGCGAGGTAAATTCGCGGATATCGTCGAGATTGCCGGCGTCGTTGGATGCCTGCAGACGGATGAAGTTGACCTTGGCGTTGCGAACAAAGCCTTCGACGTCAAAGCCGGCCGGAATGTTGCCGCCCGTCGTTGCGCTAGCTACCGGAGCAGCAGCCGAGCCGCCAGCCGGAATGAAGTCAGGCTGACGCGGGGCATTGGCACCGTAATTGGCGCCAGCTCCGGCGTACTGCATACCGCCTTGTTGGGCTGCAGCCGCCTTCTTGCGCATGAAATAGCCGATCACGCCAATCACGACCATGGCCAGCAGAGCCATCATCATGAAGTTGGCCAGGCCTTCACCGAAACCGAAATGCGAAGCCAGTGCGGCCAGACCAAGACCGGCGGCCAGGCCAGCCAGAGGGCCCATCCAGGAACGCTTCGGTTGAGCTTGCGGGGCAGCAGCGGGCGCAGCGTTTTGCTGCTGGGTCGGTGCGGCGGTGGTGGATTTGCTCGGGGCGACCGACTGGCGCTGCATGCCAGCGGAACTGCCGCCGCCGAGGCGCTTGGCTTCGGCATCATTGATCTGCAACGTGAAACCGAGCACCAGCGCGGCGGCCATCATTACGAAATTCTTCATGTTTGTCTCCGGGTGGAAAAGTTACAACTCGTAGTGTAGCGGTTTACTGTTGCTGAAAAATTATCTTGTCCCTGTGTGACAGTTCGAGAAAACCGAAGTTTCATCCGCGATTGAATAGTGCTGCTGTCGCTACTGGATTGGACGGAAAGTAGAAGTGCACATAAGAGGCAGTCAGTCTATTTTGTCGATAGATGGCTTCGCCCTCGCGTCCGTCTGCGGTCTGGGCACGAAGCAGCGGGACAAGCGGGGTTTCGCTCTTCGAGTAATGGAAGGTATGGCCAGAGAGCAGCCCCTCAGGGAGTTCGGCGAACTGGGTGCCAAGGGCAGCCAGGCGTTGCTGCATGACCGAGCGGCCGGGCAGCAGCCCGCCGAAGCGATGGCTGATACCAGTCTTGTCGACGACTTCCTCGAACAGGCTCATCATCCCGCCGCATTCGGCAAGCAGGGGATTGCCTGCTGCAACATGGCTTTTCAGCGCCTGCCACAGGCCCGTGTGCCGGCTGAGTGCGTCGGCGTGCAACTCCGGGTAGCCGCCGGGCAGCCAGACCGCATCGCATTCGGGCAAGTCCTCGCCGCTGACCGGGGAGAAAAAGCGCAGTTCGGCGCCAAGTGCGGCCAGCATTTCCAGGTTGGCCGGATAGATGAAACCGTAGGCTGCATCGCGGGCAATGGCGATGCGTTGGCCGGCGAGCAGCGGCTGGATGACCGGTGGTGCGAAGTCTTCAAACAATACCGGTTGGGGCAGGTCGACAGTGGCGCTGGCGGCCAATGAGTCAGCCAGATGGTCTAGGCGGGCTTCCAGATCGGTGATCTCGGCCGCCTGTAACAGGCCGAGGTGGCGTTCAGGCAGGCTGTTTGCCGAGCGCGGCAAGGCACCGAACCAGCCCATGCTGGCCGGCAGGCTGTTGCGCAGCATCTCGGTGTGGCGCTCACTGCCGACCCGGTTGGCCAACACACCTGCGAAAGGCAGGTTGGGCCGGTAGGTAGCCAGACCATGAGCGACGGCGCCGAAGGTCTGGGCCATGGCGCCGGCGTCGATCAGGGCCATGACCGGAATGCCGAAGCGTTCGGCAAGGTCAGCGGCCGAAGGTTGGCCGTCGAAAAGGCCCATGACGCCTTCGATCAGGATCAGGTCGGAATCGGCCGCCGCGCGGGCCAGTCTCCAGCGCGCATCGGCCTCGCCGCACATCCCGAGGTCGAGGTTCTGGCAGGGGCGGCCGCTGGCCATCGCATGAATCTGCGGGTCAAGGAAATCAGGGCCGCACTTGAAGACGGTGACTCGGCGTCCCTGACGGGCGTGGAGCCGGGCCAGTGCAGCGGTGATGGTGGTCTTGCCCTGGCCGGAAGCGGGGGCGGCGATCAGTAAGGCGGGACAGGACGGCATCAGAATTCGAGGCCGGGCATGGCCTTGATGCCGCTCTGGAAGGCATGCTTCTCCATGCCGATATCGCTGACCGTGTCGGCAGCATCGCGCAGGGCTTGCGGGGCGGCGCGGCCGGTGATGATGACGTGCTGCATCCGGGGGCGGGAGAGCAGCTTGGCGATGACGGTGTCGAGATCCAGCCAGCCATACTTGAAGGCGTAGGTCATTTCATCAAGAACGACGAGGCCGATGTCCGGGTTGCCCAGGTGGCCGCAGGCAATGTCCCAGGCGGCCTGTGCGGCCTTGGCGTCGCGGTCCTTGTCCTGGGTTTCCCAGGTGAAGCCCTCACCGCCGACATGCCATTGCACGTTGGGCTGGTGGCGGAAGAAGGCTTCTTCGCCAGTATCCGAACGGCCTTTGACGAACTGCACGACGCCGACCTTCAGGCCATGGCCGAGGGCGCGGGCGACGACGCCGAAGGCCGCACTGGACTTGCCTTTGCCATTGCCGGTGTTGATGACGAGTACCCCTCGTTCCTCTTGCGCCGCCTCGATCTTGGTGTCGATGACGGCTTTCTTTTTCTGCATGCGTTCTTCGTGCGTGATGCTCATTTTTTATTCCGGAATGAAGCAGCGATGGCCGCGATCTTCGATTTGTCGCAGGCCATAGCCGTAAAGGTCAGACAGCGTTTCGGCCGTCAGGATGTCGTCGACCGGCGCGATTTCGGTGCGGCCGTCGCCGAAGACGAGTAGCGCCCGATCACAGAAGCGGTGGGCTAGGGCCGGGTCGTGCAGAACCATGATGACGCCGGCGCCGCAGTCGCGGACCGTTCCGGCGAACAGTTCGAGCACGGCCATCTGGTGGTTGAGGTCGAGATGCGACAGCGGCTCGTCGAGTAGATAAAGTGGTGCCGCCTGCGTCAGCAGCGTGGCGATCGCCAGCCGCTGGCGTTCGCCGCCGGAGAGGGTGTGAATCTGCCGAGATTCCATGCCATCCATCCCCACCGCTTTCAGCGCGCTACGTGCCAATGTAGCGTCGTGGGTTGATTCCCAATCCCAGCGACCAAGGTGAGGATGGCGGCCGGTCAGCGTTGTTTCCAGCACGGTCGAGCCAAAGGGATCGTTCTGGAACTGTCCTAGCCAAGCCCGTTGCAAGGCGGCCTGACGCGGCGGCATCAGCGCGGCATCCTCACCATCCAGCAAGACCGCACCGCCGGCCGGCTTGCGCAGGCCAGCCAGCGTGGACAGCAGGGTCGATTTGCCGGCGCCGTTGCGACCGAGAATGGCTACCCGCTCGCCGGTTGCCACGGCGAAATCCAGGTGGTCGACCACTGTCGTTCCGCCAATTTCGACGCGTAGCTGATGGGCTTCGAGCAGCGGACGGCTCATTTCGGCTGCCTCGACAACAGGAAAAGGAAGACCGGCACACCGATCAGTGCGGTCAGTACGCCGACTGGCAACTGCTGGGGGGCGATCAGTGTCCGGGCCAGCGTATCGGCCAGTACCAGCAGTGAACCGCCGGCCAGCACGGAGGCCGGTAGCAGCAGGCGCTGGTCGTTGCCGGTGGCCAGTCGCACCAGGTGCGGTACGACCAGTCCGACAAAACCGATCGAGCCGGCGGTGGTCACCGACGCCGCCGTAGCCAGGGAGGCCAGCAGATAAATCGCGTAACGCAGACGGGTCACCGCAACCCCCAGTGCCTGCGCCTGCATCATGCCGCGCGACAGCAGGTTGAGTTCGCGGGCGAAGGGCATGGATAAAGCCAAAGCCACGACCAACGCCAGCAGTGCCGGCCACCACTGGGTGCTTTGTCCGAGGTCACCCATCAGCCAGAACAGCATGCCGCGCAGCTTGTGTTCTTCAGCGATGGCCAGCATCAACGCAACCAAGGCGCCACAGCCGGCGGCGACGATAACGCCGGTCAGCAGCAGGCGGGTCTGGGTCCAGCTGCCATCGCCATGGGCCAGCCCGAAAACGATGAACATCGCCCCAAGTGCCCCGGCAAAGGCCAGTCCATCAATGCCCAGCACCGGCAGGCCGATCAGGATGGCAAACATCGCCCCTACCCCGGCGCCGCCGGAAATGCCCAGTACGTAAGGATCTGCCAGCGGATTGCGCAACAGCACCTGCATCAGCGCGCCGGCCAGCGCCAGCAGTCCGCCGCAGGCAAAGCCGGCAATGGCGCGCGGCAGGCGAAGCTGCAGCACCACGTCACCGCCGCCGCCTTCGTGGCCGAGCAGCGCTGCCAGCACTTCGCCATAGGAAACCTTGAAACTGCCCACCGTCAACGCCAGGCCGATACTCACCACTGCCAACAGGCAGAGGCTGGTGAGGATCAGGAAGGCGCGCTGGCGGGTGGGCATTTACTTGAAGTCGTAGCGGAGGCTGACGAAGAAGCTGCGTCTTTCGCCCGGGTAGTAGAAATAGTCGCTGCGCGCCGTCGAATACAGGGCGTACGGCGCGTAGTGCTTGTCGGTGGCGTTCAGGATGCGTGCCGACAGGGTGAAGGGTCCGCTCTTCCAGTCGGCCAGCAGGTCCACCGTGGTATAGCCGGAAAGCATCTTGTGCGTGTTGGCATAGTCGCCACTGTAACGACGGTCGCCGGTGTAATTGGTGGAAATGCCGTAGTTGCCGATCCGGCCGCCATCCCAGTTGAGACGCAGGGATGCCTTGTTGTTCGGGATCATCGGCACGGATTTACCCTGATAGCGGCCTTCGCGGAACTCGGCATTGGTGTAGGTGTACGCCAGCTGGGATTTCAGCGTTGGGGTCATGCGCCAGGCTATTTCTGTCTCCAGGCCACGCCGCCGGGTCGGGTCGAAATTGACATTGGCGCCCTGCGCCCCGTCGTAGCCGATCTCGTCTTCAAGATTGATCTGGTAGGCGCTCGCCTGAAGCGAAACCGGGCCACGTACGATGCTGCCACCCACTTCCCGGACGGTGCCGTGCTGGGGCTTGAGGTCGCCCGCAAACACGGTGCGGCCGGACAGCGCGTCATAACCGAACAGTTCATCGGTGTTGGCAAAACGGAAGGTCGTTCCGAGCTTTCCGTAGACGCGCCAGCCGTCGGCGCCGTAGGCCAGGCCTGCGTCCCAGGCGCTGCGCGAGCGTTCGCCGGTGCCGGTCATGGCGGGCATGAAGTACGCCGGGTAGGCCTCCTGCTCGGCGCGCTGCTTCATGCGTTGAGTGCGGGCGCCCAAGGTCATCGCAAGGCGGTCGGTCAACCCCGTCGTGTTCTGCAGATAAGCCGCCGTGCTATCCTGTTCGGCACGATTGTTGGCGTACGACGAGTAGGTGTTGGTCACGGTTCCCGAATAGTAGTCGGCGCCGAGTACGGTCTCGCTCTTCAGTTGGCCCAGTCCGTGTGCCCAGCGCACACGGGGGGTCAGCGACACCATGTCACGCTGCCGGTCAGCGACGCTGCCAAAGGAAAAATTCTCGAAATGCTGGTCGGCATGGTCCACCGAAACTTCGGCCTCGAAACGCAGGCTGTCGCTGAACTGGACGGCGACGCCCGGACGCACGCGGTAGCCGTCCTTGCGCTGGGTATCGAGCGGGTTGCGTGCCTGCTTCGGATCGGTCCGGTAAATCCGTTCGGCGATCGAGCCCGGGGCGCCTGAACTTTCGCTATAAAGCGCAAAGTCGGTGAATAGATCAACTCGCGAAAAGGCCCAGCCCAGACGTCCGCCCAGCGATTTCTGGTCGGCCTGGCTGTTCTTGCGCCAGCCATCGGTATCCGCATAATGCGCTTTCAGGCTGGCATAGCCTTCGTTACTGCCGACCGAGATTTCGCCATCCACGGTCTGGGAATTGAAGCTGCCAAAGCCGAGCGAGGCAGATGCCGAATTGCGTGCTGATTTGTCAGTCACGATGTTGATCACACCGCCCGTTGCCCGGTCGCCGTAAAGCACGGTGCCCGCGCCACGCATGATTTCAATGCGCTCGATGCTGGCCAGGGGAATGATCGACCAGTCGATGGCACTCATGTCGATCGGATTCATGCGCTGGCCGTCGATCAGGACCAGCGTATTGCCAGCAGCTGTGTCGCCAAAGCCGCGCAGGTCGACGGTGGCATCGATACCCATGTTGCCGTACAGCGGCGTCACCGAGACGCCTGCACTGTTCTTCAGCAGGTCCGGAATGCTCCGGGCGGCCGAGGTGCGAATGTCTTCCCGGGAAATGATGCTGATGTTGCCGGCGACCGCCGGTACTTTTTCGGCAAAACGCGTTGCGGTGACAACAACCGTATCGAGTCGGGAATCCGGCTGCGCGATGGCGGCCGAGATGGCGAGTGCAGGCAGGGCTGCCAATAGTTTGAAAGGTGGATGCATGTTCTTCCTTACCCGGCAGGCGTCCCCGCTGCCGGAATACGTTGAGGAAAAGCGCCGGAGCCTGACTGCTTGCTGGAGCAGTCGCCAAGCCGATGGCACTTCCGTTGGTGTTCCAGGCCGGTATCCGGGCTCGCAAGTTTTGACGCATCGCCTTCCCAGGTTGTCACCCAGTGGCCTTGTGATACGTCCGCACTTGCTTACCGTTGCGGGGGCAGCAGCGGCTTGGTCTCCTTGGAGACGCACCGCTTTCCCGTTTAACTGCGCTTGGAGATTCCGCGCGCAGCACCTGTAACAACCGCCATTTTACATGGCGGAATGCTTGAATAACAGCGAGATAGCTCCCTGTCAGTAGTTGTAGGCCAGCGAGGCGAACCAGGCGCGGCCCGGAGCGGCGTAATAGGAGAAGTAGTTGCGGTCGAGCAGGTTGCTGACGGCCAGGGAGGCGGTCAGTTCCTTGTTGAAGCGGTAGCTCAGCTTGCTGTCGACCACGAAATAGGCGTCGTAGGCTTTGTACACCCCGACGGCGCCATCGGCATTGGTGTCATCGGCGTACTGCTTGCTGGCGTACCGGCCACTGGTGGATAGCAACCAGTGGCTGTAACGGGTCTCGAAGCCGAGGCTGGCCTGCTTTTCCGGCAGGCCGGTCAGGCGCTTGCCGACCGAAGCAGGCGAGGCACTGTTTTCCAGCATTTCACTGTGCGTGTAGGTCAGGTTGGCGAAGACCCGGTTGTCGGCATCAAAACGATGGCTGATGCTGAACGTGAGCCCGTTGGTCCGCGCTTTGCCGGCATTGATGCGCAGTCGTACGTCCTTGCCGCCCGGGCCGGGTTTGCGCGGGCCGAGGTAGATCAGGTTGTCGATTTCATTGTCGAAATAGGTGGCCCTGATTTCGCCGCCGTTCCAGGCGCGCCAGTCACCGCCTACCTCCCAGGACTTCACGGTTTCCGGTTCCAGTGCCGGGTTGGCGCTGATGTTGTAGGTGGACAACGACGAACTACGATACAGGTCATACACCGTCGGGGCGTGGAATGCCTTGCCGGCCGAGGTACGCAGCGTAAAGGCATCGGTGACGCGCCACGAGGCACCGAGCTTTGGGCTCCAGGCCGACGCGGTCCGCTCGGCATGGCTATAGATGCCCGAGGGGTCGGTGCTTTGACCATTGGCGTTGAGCCAGTGGTCGTAGCGCAGGCCGCCCTGCAAGGTCAGGTTCGGCGCGATCTGCCAGTTGTCCTGAAGGTAGGCACCATGCAGGGACATTTTTCCAGCGGCGGTCGAATACAGACCGGTCTTGGATTCCGGGTTTCCCCAATTGCTCAGGGTGTAGTCCTTCGTATCTGCAGAGTCCTGACGGTAGGCGTAGCCAACGGTGAGGTCGTGGGAGCCGAGCGAGGCGTTCCAGTAGGTGTCGAAGGTTGTCGACTCCGACGGGCTGTCGCTGATGCGGCCGGGGCCGCCGAAGGCCGTTCCGGTCGTGGCAATGATGAAGGAATTGGTCGTCACCTCAGTGTGGCTGGCCAGCACGTTGAGTTGGCCGATGCCCAACTTGGTGTCGAAGCCGGCATGGAAGATCTGGCGGCTGTAGTTGCTGTCGCCGCCGGCAAAGGAGACGCTGTAGATCGGAGCACCTGTGGTGTTGCTGCGCACGAAGGATTCCGGGGCTGCGTAGCCGTAGCGGTAGTCCTGCAGCAGCCAGCCGGCCCGCCAGGTGGTGTCGGTGCTGACGCGCTGTTCCAGTTTCAGCGAGGCGCCCTGCTCGCTCCAGGTGTTGTCGCCTTTCTGGCCGAGCAGATAGGTGCTGGCACCGAGTTCCGTGCTGGTCGGGATGGCACCGTTTGAGTTGGCCGGCCGGCTGCCGGTAACCCATTCGCTGCGGTAGCCATTGGTCTGCGCCCAGTTGCCGGTGAAGCGGATTGCCAGGCCGTTTTCCAGTCGCGTCCCGGCGTAAACGTAGGCTTTCTGGACATCGGCTGGCGCCTTGCCCGACTCGAAAGCATCGCCGTAGCCGATATTGAAACCGAACTCAGTGCGGGTCGGCATGCGGGTGACGAAGTTGACCACGCCACCCATCGCATTGCCGCCGTAGAGTGACGACATCGGGCCAAAGAGAACTTCGGCCTGACGAATCGATTCGGTCGGGATGCCACCAAGCAGGACGCTGCCGGCGTAGCCATCGGTCATCGGGATGCCGTCGAGCAGCACAAGGGCGCGCCGATCGCTCGGTATGCCGCGCAATGCGAATCCCGGCGCTGTTTGCAATGGGCCTTTACCGGAGGAAACGAAGACGCCGGCTGTATTGTTGAGAATGTCCGTAAGGCGATCCGATTTCCGCGCTTCGATTTCCTTGCTGCCAATGACGACGGTTTCGCCGGTTGCGTGTTCAAGCAGTTGCGGACCACGACTCGCAGTAACGATTATGGGTTCCAGCGATTGCTCGGCAACAGCAGAGATGGGATGGCCGAAGGCCGCGATCAGACCCAAGGCGATGGGTCGCAGATGGTTTTTCATTGATTTTCCCCTCCTGGCAGGCGTCCCCGCATGCCGGAATGCATCGAAAAGGAATTGCAGGGGAGAGGGCTGGTCACAGGAACCGGCGCCACCACCCCGTGGCACTTCCGCTTTGTGTTCCAGGCCGGTATCCGGGCTCGCAAGTTTTGACGCGTCGCCTTCCCAGGTTGAAACCCAGTGGCTCTGTGACGCGCCCGCACTTGCTTACCGTTGCGGGGGCAGCAGCGGCTTGGTCTCCTTGGAGACGCACCGCTTTCCCGTTTAACTGCGCTTGGAGATTCCGTACGCAGCACCTGAGACGGGGCGCATTCTACATGCATCAATGCTGCAGTGCATCAGCAATGCACCGATGGATATCTATAAACCACTTTGATAATAAAGGCTTAGTCCTTGACCACGCGGCATTTTTCCCTCTATAGTGCGCCCCATGAATGTCGAACTAGAAACGCTCGAAGCCAAAATCGAACAGGTCGTCGCGCTGGTTCACCAGTTGCGTGCCGAGAATGAGGTTTTGCGAAATCAGATGGTCGCCGCCGAGGCTGAGCGACTGCATCTGCGCCAGACGATGACCGCTGCACGCGAGCGTCTCGAAGGCCTGATGGACAAGATCCCTGAGGATGCCTGAGATGAGCCTGGAGCCAAATTTCCTCGACGTGAAAATCATGGGGCGGGAATACCGCGTCGCCTGCGGGCCGGAAGAGCGCGATGCCCTGTTGTCGGCAGTCGATCTGGTCGACAACAAGATGCGCGAGATTGCCCAGCGGACCAAGAACACCATTGCCGAACGGGTGGCTGTGATGGCCGCTCTGAACATCGCTCACGAGCACCTTTCCGGGGACTCCGGTAGTGCGCAAAAAGAGTTTGCGGAAGCTGTTGATACTTCCGAAACGAAGCGTAGAATCGGTGACATGGGAGCACGGTTGGATGCCGTGCTGGCGCCTCAGCAACAACTGGATCTCTGACCCAAACGTTGCCGGCGTAGCCCGCCAAGTGTTCCCTGCGGTGTTTGTTAAGGCCATATATTCCTTGAACCAATGCTAATTGGCATCGGTTGCGGACCATTGAAACCGTTGTTGTGCGCGCTCTTTATCGAGTGTGCCTGATACGGGGGGGAAGCAGCCACTCTGAACCCAGGTTCAGGATGCCGGCCTGACGGCACTCGCGGGGACCAAATCCAACGGGTGGCAGAGCAATCTGCCACCCGTTTCCATTTTCAGGAATTGAAAATGCAATACTGGCTGATGAAGTCGGAACCGGACGAGGTGTCGATCGACGATCTGGCAGCGCAGGGTAGCGTTCCGTGGTTTGGCGTCCGGAATTATCAGGCGCGCAATTTCATGCGTGATGCGATGCGTCTTGGTGATCTCGCTTTCTTCTATCATTCCGGCTGTGCTGAGCCGGGCATTGCCGGTATCTGCGAGGTTTGTTCGGAGCCCTACCCGGACGCCACGCAGTTCGATCCATCCAGCCCATATCATGACCCGAAGTCCTCGCCGGAAAGCCCGCGCTGGTTGTTGCGGGACGTTCGGTTCGCGAGTAAAGGGCGTTATCTGCCGCTGGCCGAACTGCGCAGTCATCCCGAACTTGCTAACATGCGCCTCCTCGCCCGCGGCAACCGGCTCTCGATCACTCCAGTCAGTCCCGAAGAGTGGGTATTCATCAACCGTCTCATGGCAGATAACTCATGACAATCTGGTGGCTGGCCTACCCCCTGCTGGGAATCTTCGGCGGCTTTGTTGCTGGTCTGTTCGGCGTTGGCGGCGGGCTGACCCTCGTACCGTTCATGTACATGCTGTTCGTCGCTCAGCAGTTTCCGCCGGAGCATGTCATGCATCTGGCGCTCGGAACTTCGATGGCGACCATCGTTTTTACGTCGATCTCCAGCATGCGCGCCCACCATGCACATGGTGCGGTACGCTGGGATATCGTGCGTCATCTGGCGCCGGGACTGGTGCTCGGAACTTTTGGTGGCTCGCTGGTGGCCGGTCAGGTGCCCACTGGACCGATGACAGTGATTTTTGTCGTCATCGTCTATTACGCCTCAATCCAGATGATGCTCGATTTCAAGCCGCACGCCCATCGGCAATTGCCCGGACCGGCCGGGTTGTTTTCCGTCGGCGGCGTCATCGGCGGTATATCGAGTCTGGTTGCCGCGGGGGGCGGTTTTCTCTCTGTCCCGTTCATGCTGTTCTGCAATGTTGCCATCCATTCAGCGGTCGGCACCTCGTCGGCGCTGGGCTTTCCGATTGCCGTGGCCGGTGCCATCGGCTACATCGTCGCCGGCTGGAGCGATGCCGGACTGCCGGCCTATTCGTTCGGTTACATCTACCTGCCGGCCTTCGTGGGCATCGTCACAATGAGTGTGCTGGTCGCGCCATTTGGTGCCAAGCTGGCGCACAAGTTGCCGGTCAAGAAGTTAAAGCGCGCGTTTGGTGCCTTTCTCGCCCTTCTTGCCAGCAAGATGCTTTACAGCCTGATCGGCTGAGCGTTTCAAATCCCCTGCGTTGAAATCACGGAGGGTAGCGACCAGGTCGGCAAAGCGCTCACCCTGAACCGTCACATGGGCGCGCAACATGGCTGAGGCCAGGTCGCCGTCGCCCTTGGTGATCGCATCGACGATGGCCTGATGCTCGTTGAAGGAGGTCGCCATCCGGTTGCGTACGCGCAGTTGTAGCCGGCGATAGGGGCGCAGGCGGCGATGCAGGGCCGTTGCCTGCTCGACGAGGAAGCTGTTGTGGCTGGCCTCGTAGATTCGCTGATGAAAAACCTCGTTCAGCTGGTAATAGACGTCCGGCGTGTTCGCGTCGCGCGCCGCCTCGCAGGCGCTGTGTGCATCCTGCAGGGCGAGTTGCTCACTCGGCGATATCCGGCGGGCGGCTAGTCGACCACACATCGCCTCCAGTTCAGCCATCACCTCGAACATTTCGCAGACCCGATCCGCACCGACTTCAGGCACGGTTGCGCCGCGACGCGGCTTGATCTCGATGAGCCCGACCGAGGCGAGCTGGATCAAGGCTTCGCGCACCGGCGTCCGGGAAACGCCGAAAGTGTCGGCCAGCTCCTGCTCGTCGAGCCTCGTGCCAGGCGGGTAGACACCGGTCACGATGCGCTCCTCGATCAGTTCGCCCAGACGCTCCGACTGGCGGGTGGTGGCGGGTATTTCGGCAGGGCTGTTCATGATGGGGGCTCCGGCGTGTGGCAACAATTTAATTATACGAAACTAGTTGACTAGTATTCAATGCCTGACTATCTTGTATACACAACGGTGATTTTTGAACACAAAATAAGAGTGCGGTATTCCCAAGTTTGGATAAGCCAGCCAGTGAGGTTTCACCGTCCGTGCTTTTCTAACCTTGGAGGAGACTTCCATGATCAGCAAAACCAAACGCCATCTCACCCTGGCTATTGCAGCCGCAACTTTCGCCTGCACCCTGCCTGCAGTACACGCCCAGACGCCGCGCGTCATCAAGATTTCGCACCAGTTCCCGGCAGCGACGACTGAAGATGGCGATTTCCGCGATCGCCTGGTGCGCCGCTTTGCGGCCGAAGTCGAAAAGCAGTCCAAGGGGAGCCTTAAATTCGAGATCTATCCGGGCAGCTCGCTGATGAAGACCAACAGCCAGATCGGTGCCCTGCGCAAGAGCGCGCTGGACATGAGTCTGGTGCCGCTGGCCTATGGCGGCGGTGAAATTCCGCAGGTCAACCTGACCCTGATGCCGACCCTGGTCAGCAGCTACGAACAGGGGATGCGCTGGAAATCCGCACCGATCGGCAAGGAACTGGACCGCATTCTGGCCGACAAGAACATCAAGATCATTACCTGGGTTTGGCAGGCTGGCGGTATCGCCTCGACCAAGAAGACCGTGGTTGTTCCCGATGACGCCAAGGGCCTGAAATTCCGTGGTGGCAGCAAGGAAATGGACCAGATGCTGAAGGGCGCCGGAGCCGCAGTGACCGGCATGCCATCCTCGGAAATCTATAGTGCGATGCAGTCCGGCGTGCTCGATGCAGCCCTGACTTCCAGCACGTCGTTGATCAGTTTCCGTCTTCAGGAATTCAGCAAGTACGTCACCTCGGCACGTAACAAGAGCTTCTGGTTCATGTTCGAGCCGCTGCTGATTTCCAAGGGTCTCTATGACTCGCTGACGCCGGAACAACAGAAGATCATCAGCGACGTCGGTGCCAGTCTGGAGAAGTTTGGCGTTGAAGAGGCCAAGAAGGACGATCAGCGCATGGCCGAGGTGTTTGCCAAGGCCGGTGCCAAGGTGGTCGACATGGATGAAAAAGCCTTCATGGCCTGGCGTGGCGTGGCCGAACAGACGGCTTTCAAGGATTTCGCCGAGAACATCAAGGATGGCCGTGCCCTGCTCGAAATGGCGCTGTCGGTCAAGTAATCACCCGGCCGGGCATGGCCCGGCCCATCCTACTTAAAGGTGAATCATGAGCCCCGGATATTTCATCAGCCGAGCGGTCAAGGCCTTCAACATCGCGACAGGTTACCTGTCGGCCTTCCTGATCGTCATTGCTACCTGCGTTCTCGTTTTTGAAGTCGCGGTCCGTTATTTCTTTGCCTGGCCGACCGACTGGGAAATCGAGTTTTGTGTCTATTTACTGATTGCTTCCAGCTTCCTGGCTGCCGCCCATACCCAGCTCAACCGTGGCCACGTCACGATCGAAATTCTCGACGAAGTCACGCCGCCGAGCTGGACCCAGTGGCGCATGGCGTTTTCTGACCTCTTGTCCTTCCTGTTCTGTGCATTCGTTGCCTGGAACTGCTGGCACCTGTTCTACGAAGCCTGGGACGAAGGCCGGATGAGCGATACCTCCTGGGCGCCGAAGATGTGGCCGGTTTTTGCCACCATGGCGGTCGGCATGACCTCGCTCACTTTGCAGATTTTTGTCCAGTTCATTGAAGATTCATTGCCGGAAGCCATGCGCTCGCACCAGCCCCCGCCGCAGCACAACGCCGCCATTCAGGTGGCCATTGAACGCATCCAGCATGACGACGAAGGAGAGCGCAAATGAGCGTCGGAACACTAGGCTTGCTCTACGCGGCCGCCACTTTCGTATTCCTCTTTTCCGGGATGCCGATTGCCTTTGCCGTTGGCTCGGTCGCCCTGATCTTCATGTACTTTTTCATGCCGGTGGCGCAGCTGTCGATCATCGCTGAAACCATCTTTTCCGAGCTGAACAGTTTCACGCTGCTGACCATTCCGCTCTTCATCATGATGGGTGCGGCGATCGGTAAATCGCGCGCCGGCGCCGATCTCTACAACTCGCTGAACCGCTGGCTGTACAAGGTTCCGGGTGGCCTCGGGCTGGCCAATACGCTGGCCTGCTCGGTGTTCGCCGCGATGTGCGGCTCCTCGCCTGCAACCTGCTCGGCCATCGGTTCCTCGGGCATCCCGGAAATGCGCAAACGCGGCTATTCCGAGCGTCTGGCCACCGGCCTGATCGCTGCCGGCGGCACGCTGGGCATCCTGATTCCGCCGTCGCTGACGCTGATCCTTTATGGTCTTGCGACCGAGCAGTCGATCGGCAAGCTGTTCATGGCCGGCGTTGGCCCCGGGTTGATGCTGACCGCACTGTTCTCGATTTGGGTGGTCTACAAGTCCTGGGCCGAAAAGAACGAAAAAATTTCAGCCAATCGCTTGACCGGCTTGGCCATGCCAGTCGAAGAGTCCTACAGCTGGAAACAGCGCCTTGAAACGCTGCCGCGCCTCGCTCCCTTCCTTGGCTTGATCATCATCGTGATGGTTGCACTCTACGGCGGCTGGGCAACCCCGTCGGAAGTCGCCGGCATCGGCGCCTTCGGTGCATTGCTCATGGTCATGGCGATCTACGGCTGCTGGCGCTGGAGCGACCTCAAGGTCATCCTCTCCGGCACGGCGCGCGAGTCGTCGATGATCATGCTGATCATCGCCATGTCCTTCCTCTATACCTATGTGATGAGCTACCTGCACATCACCCAGTCGGCCGCCGCCTGGATGATTTCGCTGGAAATGAGCAAGTGGGTCTTCTTCTTCTGGGTCAATATCCTGCTCATCGTGCTTGGCTTCTTCCTGCCGCCGGTCGCCATCATCCTGATGGTCACGCCGATCATTCTGCCGGCGCTGAACGCTCTGGGTATCGACCTGATCTGGTTTGGCGTGATCATGACGATCCTCATGGAAATGGGCCTGATTCACCCCCCGGTTGGCCTCAACCTGTTCGTGATCAGCGGCATCGCGCCGGACATCAAGTTGAAGGAAATCATGTGGGGTACCGTGCCTTTCCTCTTGCTCATGGTTCTCGGCATCGTGCTGCTCTGCGTCTTCCCGGAAATCGCCACCTGGCTGCCGTCGCAGTACAGCGGTTCCTAAGTCAGCGGAAAGACGATCATGAACGCACCCCTCCCGCGTGACTGGGATACGCTGCGCCAGAGCAGGACACGTCGCCTCGAGCGGGCGGCGAGCCTCGGATTTGGCAAGGAAATCCCGGTCGACCGTATCATCGACTTGCTTGAAGCCGTCATCCAGCCCGGTGACCGCGTCTGTCTGGAAGGCAACAACCAGAAGCAGGCCGATTTTCTCTCCGAGTCCCTGGCTGACTGCAGCCCGGAACGCATCAATCACCTCAGTATGGTCCAGTCAGTCCTGGCGCTTCCGAGCCATGTGGACCTTTTCGAGCGCGGCCTGGCAAACCGCCTCGACTTTTCTTTCAGCGGCCCGCAGGGCGCCCGGCTGGCCAAACTGGTCCAGGAGCAGCGCATCGAGATCGGTGCGATTCATACCTATCTCGAACTGTTCGGCCGCTATTTCCTCGACCTGACCCCCAACGTCGCGCTCATTGCGGCACAGGCGGCCGATGCCGAGGGCAACCTCTACCTCGGGCCAAATACTGAAGACACGCCGGCCATTGTCGAGGCGACCGCCTTCAAGGGCGGCATCGTCATCGCCCAGGTCAATGAGCGGCTGGAAAAACTGCCGCGTGTCGACGTGCCGGCCGACTGGGTCGATTTCACCGTGCTGGCGCCGAAGGCAAACTACATCGAGCCGCTATTCACACGCGACCCGGCGCAGATTACCGAGGTCCAGGTGCTGATGGCGATGATGGCGATCAAGGGCATCTACGCCGAGTACGGCGTGACGCGCCTGAACCACGGCATCGGTTTCGACACGGCAGCCATCGAGCTGCTGCTGCCGACCTACGCCGCCGATCTCGGCCTGAAGGGCAAGATCTGCACGCACTGGGCCTTGAATCCGCACCCGACGCTGATCCCGGCCATCGAATCCGGCTTCGTCGAATCGGTGCATTGTTTTGGTTCGGAAGTCGGTATGGATGCCTACATCTCGGCCCGCTCCGACGTCTTCTTCACCGGCGCCGACGGCAGCATGCGTTCCAACCGGGCGTTCAGCCAGACGGCCGGACTCTACGCCTGCGACATGTTCATCGGCTCGACCTTGCAGATGGACATGGCCGGTAATAGTTCGACGGCGACGCTGGGCCGGATCACCGGTTTCGGCGGCGCCCCGAACATGGGTTCCGACCCGCATGGCCGGCGGCACGCCAGCCCGGCCTGGCTCAAGGCCGGGCGCGAGGCCTACGGGCAAAACGCCATCCGCGGCCGCAAGCTGGTCGTGCAGATGGTCGAAACCTTCCGCGAGCACATGGCCCCGGTTTTCGTCGAGGAACTCGATGCGTGGAAACTGCAGAAATCGATGGGCGCCGAATTGCCGCCGATCATGATCTACGGCGACGACGTCAGCCATATCGTGACCGAGGAAGGCATCGCCAACCTGCTGCTCTGCCGCACGCCAGAAGAGCGCGAGCAGGCGATCCGCGGCGTCGCCGGTTTCACGCCGGTCGGCATGGCCCGCGACAAGGCGATGGTCGAAAATCTGCGCGACCGCGGCATCGTCCGCCGCCCCGAAGATCTCGGCATCGACCCGCGTCTGGCCACGCGCGACCTGCTCGCCGCCCGTTCCGTCAAGGATCTGGTGCGCTGGTCGGGCGGCCTCTACGCCCCCCCTTCACGCTTCCGCAACTGGTGACCGCCATGGAAACGCTCGAATTCCGTTTTGATTCCAAGCCAGCTTCCCACGCTGCCGATCCCGCACTGTGCGGCGTGGTCGGTTCCGGCAATCTGGAAATTCTCGTCAAGCCCGGTATCGAACCGGGAGCCTGCGCCATCTGCATCAAGACCTCGGCCCGCGGTTTCGGGGAAACCTGGCAGGCGGTGCTCGGCAGCTTTGCCGCCAGCCATGCGGCCGGGGGCACCCTGATCGCCATCAACGACATGGGCGCGACGCCCGCTGTCGTCACCTTGCGCCTGGCGCAGGCGCTGGCCGAGTATCAGGGAGGTGCCCAATGATTGCATCGCTTTCTGCACGCCACAGCTGGTTCGAGGCGACCGCCCGGGCCCGCCTGGCCGGCCTGCTCGATCCCGGCAGCTTTGCCGAAATCCTGCCGCCGGTCGCATCCCAACCCAGCCCACATCTCGCCCGGCTCGACCTGCCCGGCGCATTTGATGACGGCGTGGTTGTTTGCCACGGTGAACTGGAAAAAATGCCGATTTTTGCAATCGCCCAGGAAGGCCAGTTCATGGGTGGCGCGGTCGGTGAAATCCATGGCGCCAAGATCGTCGGGATGCTTCGTCGCGCCGCGCAGGAAAAGCCTGCCGCCGTGCTCTTTCTCATCGATTCCGGCGGCGTGCGGCTGCACGAGGCCAACGCCGGACTGATCGCCATTTCCGAAATCATGCGCGCCGTGCTCGACACGCGTGCGGCCGGCGTGCCGGTCATCGCGCTGGTCGGCGGCAGTTGTGGTGCTTTTGGCGGTATGGGTATCGTCGCCAAGCTCTGTTCGGCCATCATCATTTCCGAAGAGGGCCGACTCGCGCTGTCCGGCCCGGAGGTGATCGAAACCGTCGCCGGCGTCGAGGAATTCGATTCGAAGGACCGGGCGCTGGTCTGGCGTGTCACCGGCGGCAAGCATCGCTATCTAATGGGCGATTGCGCCCAGCTGGTCGACGACGACATTGCCGCTTTTCGCGCTGGCGCCGCCGACTTTCTCGCCGGCTGGCAGGAACCTGCACCGACCCCGGCGCTGCTACGCACGGCCCAGCAGTCTCTCGAAAACCGTCTCGCCGCCTATGGTGAAATGCGCGACGGCCTCGAGGTCTGGGCCGCGCTCGGCATCGCCGACCCCTCCGCTGTGCCGTTGCTCGACCGCGATGAACTGGTCTCCCTCAAGGAAGGATTGCCGACATGAGCCTCAACGCCACCCTCGATGCCCTGTTCCCGACCGGCCACACGGTCGCCGTCGATCGCCAGGTGCTGACCGGCACAGCCGAAACGGCAACTGGCACCGTCACCGTGCTCGGCACCACCGACGCCGCGGCCATCGATCACCGTATGGCGCTGGCGCTGGCCGCCTGTGTGCTCGATACCGTCGAGCAGCACCCCGGCCGAGCGCTGGTTTTTCTGGTTGATACCAGCGGTCAGGCGCTGTCGCGCGGGCAGGAACTGCTCTGCCTCAACGGCTCGCTGGCCCATCTGGCGCGCTGTGTCGACCTTGCCCGCCGGCAGGGCCACCCCTCCATCGCGCTGGTCACCGCCAACGCGGTCAGCGGCGGGTTTCTCTCTTTCGGGCTGATGGCGGATACCGCCTATGCGCTGGCCGATGCCCAGGTGCGGGTCATGGACCTGCGGGCGATGGCGCGGGTCACCAAGATCGCCCACGAACGCCTGGTCGAACTCGCAGCTACGTCGCCGATCTTCGCCCCGGGGGCAGACAGCTATGTCCGCATGGGCGCCATCGAGGCGATCTGGCCGGGACCGTCGGCCGAGTTGCTGGACAATGCGCTGGCTGACGTCGCCGATGCGTGTGCCGCTGGCGACCAGCGACAAGCCCGGGGGGTGGCTCGGGGCGGGCGCCAACTGGCGGCCGGTATTGTCCAAAGCGTGGTGAATTCGCCGGCCCTGGTCTGAGTCATGCGTCGCCACGACCTCGTCTATCTGCATCCCGCTGCAGCCTTCGCCACGCCTTGTGCAGCGCCCGGCGACCCCCACTGGCTGGCAGCCCGCGACTGGATCGCGGCCGGCCGTCCGCTGGTGGCAGCCCGCCAGCCGGTCGGGGGTGAGCGGCTGCTGCTTGGCCTGGGTTTGCCTTTGGCCCGGCAGCGCAAAAGACTCTCCATCAACGTTGAGCCGAGCGCCGTGGCCGAGGTTCGTCCGCCGATCGCGCTCGACCAGTGCTGGCCTCGCTTGCCGGTCGCCCAGGGTGACGTCTTGCGCCGGCTCGATGCCGGTGCCAGCGCCTGCGGCGTTCGCCTCGGCGTATTCGGCTCTCTGGCCTGGGAAAGCGTGAGCGGCGAAAGCTACCGCCATGCCGAATCCGATATCGACCTGATCTGCGATATCGCGACGCTGGGTCAGTTTGACGCTCTGCTGGTCTTGTTGCAGCGAGCAGCAGCCGAGTTGCCTTGCCGGCTGGATGGCGAACTGCGTTTCCCCGGTGGTGAGGCTGTGGCGTGGCAAGAGATTGCCACGCAGCGTCGGCAAGCGTCTGCGCAGGTGTTGGTCAAGGGCGAACAGGATGTTGCACTGCGCCCCGTGCAGGCTCTGCTGGCCACGCTCGAAGCGGAGGTCTGCCATGTTTGAGCGCGTGGTTCGGGTAACCCGCAACTGGCCGCAGTCTGCTTTACGCGATGAAAAGTCTGCCGCCCGCATTGGCCGTCTGGCTATTCGCAGCCTGTATCGCGAAGCTGCGCTGGCCCCCAAGCCAGGTCTGGTGACGCCAAGCAGCCAGGGCAGTCATCGCGACATGGATTTCGGCACCTTTCTGCGCAGCCTGCAGTCATTGCGCGCCTATTTTCCTGCCATCACCGCCTGCGGCCTGCGCCGCCCGGATTTCGCCCCCTTGCAGTTGCTCGGCATCGAAGCCGAAGCGGGCATGCTGGCAGCGACTGGCGGGGTCAATACCCATCGCGGGGCGATTTTCAATCTCGGTCTGCTGTGCGCGGCCGCCGGCCGGCTGCTTGCCGAAGGTGAAACGCCGGGAGCAGCCGCGGCCTGCGCCGTGGTTAAAAACGTCTGGGGGCCGGAAATCCTCGCTGGGCTGTCAGCCGTGTCGGACGCTACACCGCTCAGCCATGGCCTGTCCGTCGCCCGCCGCTATGGCACCGGCGGTGCCCGTCAGGAGGCTGCTGCCGGCTTTCCGGCTGCGCTCGAAGTCGGCCTGCCGGCCTATCTCCGCGTACTGGCTGCCACCGGCGACGGCGAACTGGCCGCCGTGCAGGCCTTGTTCGCGCTGATCGCGGAGCTTGAGGACACCAACCTGCTGTGGCGCGGCGGGCGTCAGGGGCTTGCCCACGGACGTCAGGCCGCGGCCGGGTTTCTCGCGGCCGGCGGCGTGCTGGCCGCTGACTGGCGAGCGCATGCGGCAGCGATCGATGGCGACTTCGTCGCCCGCAATCTCAGCCCCGGGGGCAGCGCCGACCTGCTCGGCGTGACCTTGTTCCTCGCCGAACTCGACGGTCTCGTCTGAGATGCGTCTCGCCCTCCTTTTCAGTGGTCAGGGCGCGCAAACCGCGGCCCATTGGCAACAGGTGCAGGCAGGCGTCTCCGGAGAATTGCGGGCGGCGCTGGCGCAGGTGCTGCCCGACATCCTCGACCCCAATCCCACGGTGAACCCGGAAAAACTGGCAAAAAACAAAATTGCCCAGCCGCTGATCTTTGCCCAGCAGATGCTGCTGTGGAGTCAGTTGCAAGGCCATCTGCCGCGGCCGATCTGTGCCGCCGGCTATTCGCTGGGTGAAATGGCGGCATGCAGCGCGGCCGGCGCTTTCAGCGCTGTCGAGGGCGTGCGCCTCTGTGCCGAGCGGGCAGCGGCCATGGATGATGCCGTGGCAGGCGAGCACGGGATGCTCGCCGTGCTCGGCCTCGACGATGCGCTGGTGGAGAGCATGGCCGCCGAGGCCGGACTGGCCGTGGCCATCCGCAACGCGCCGCGCCATCTGGTTGTCGCCGGGCCACGCGCCGGCATCATTGCGGTTGCCGGCCAGTTCGAGGCCGCCGGTGCCAGCCGGCTGGTTCATCTGGCGGTGCAGACACCGTCGCACACGCCCTTGCTGGTCAAGGCTGCTGCCAATTTCAAAAAACACCTGGATGTCCTGCCTGACTGTCGGCTGGCCTTTCCCGTGCTCAGCGCCATCGACGCCACTGCGGCGCGGATGGCCGGCCCGGCGCGCGATGCACTGGCCCGCCAGATTTGCACACTGCTCGACTGGGCGGCCTGCCTGCAGGGCGTACGCGAGATGCAGCCCGACGCCGTGCTCGAAATCGGCCCCGGCAATGCGCTGGCGCGGCTGTTCGGCGAACTGGCGCCGGAAATTCCGGTCCGCGCCTGCGACGACTTCCGCAGTATCGATGGCATCGTGTGCTGGCTGAAGGCAGGTAGCTGATAAAATTCAGCACTTGCTAATATTGCTGCGTTTTCATCGTTCGTGATTCCCATTGAGGTTGTTTCGGCTTACTTGCTGACGGGTGCCGTGGCCGGGTTCTTCGCCGGCCTGCTCGGCGTTGGCGGTGGTGTCATCGTTGTTCCGGTGCTGACCATGATCTTCGCGTGGCAGGGCTTTCCCGGTCGCGAGGTGCTGCATCTGGCCCTCGGCACCTCGATGGCCACCATCCTGTTCACATCGCTGTCCAGCCTCCGCGCCCATCACGCCCATAAGGCGGTTTTGTGGACGGTCATGCGACAGCTGACGCCGGGCATCCTGGTCGGTACCTTGCTCGGCGCCCAGCTTGCCGCCTGGATATCGTCGCGTGCGCTGTCCATTTTCTTCGTCTCGTTCATGATCCTGGTGGCCTTCCAGATGGTGGCCAATCTGCGCCCGAAACCGACGCGCAGTTTGCCAGGATGGGGGGGCTTGAGCGTGGCCGGCGGGCTGATCGGTGCAATTGCCAGTCTGGCCGCCATGGGCGGCGGGGCGCTGACGGTGCCTTACCTGATCTGGTGCAACGTTCGTCCGCATCAGGCGATCGGCACCTCGGCCGCGGTCGGGCTGCCCATCGCGCTCGGCGGCACCGTGGGCTATCTGTGGAATGGCTGGGGTCACCCCGAACTGCCGAGCGGCAGCCTGGGTTTTCTCTATCTGCCGGCCTTGGGCGTCATCCTGGTGGCGAGCGTGATTGCCGCACCAATCGGTGCGCGTCTGGCGCACCGATTGCCGGTCAAAATCCTCAAGCGAGTTTTTGCCGCCCTGTTGCTGATTTTGTCCATCAAGATGTTGTGGAGCCTTTACGGCTGATGGTCCGCCAGAAATTCAGCGCGCCTTGAAAACCGGCTTGCGCTTGGCAAGGAAGGCGGCCAGCCCTTCCTTGTAATCCTCGGTTTCCAGAAAGGCGAACGAAGCAGCCTTTTCTTCATCGCTCAACGGCTGGCCGTTCAGCAAGCGGCGTATCCACTGCTTGTGCCAGCCGGCGACCAGCGGCGCGCCAGAGCTGATGCGGCGGGCGCTGGCGTAGGCTTCATCATCGACCTGCTCATCCTTGACGACACGGGTCAGCAAGCCTTTTTCATAGGCCTCGCGAGCGTTCAGGATGCGTCCTTCGAGCAGGATTTCCTTGATCACGGCTGGCCCGGCCAGACGCAGCAGCCCTTCCATCTCGCCCGGGTACATTGAAAAACCGAGTTTGTTGATCGGAGCGCCGAATTTGGCGCTTTCACCAGCGATGCGCAAGTCGCAGACCCCGGCGATTTCCAGACCTCCACCAATGCAGGCGCCACGAATCAGCGCTACGGTTGGGTGGGGGCAGTCGGCTATCGCGTTCAGTGCGGCAGCTACTTGTCCGTGATAGTGCAGAGCCTGATCGAGCGTTGCCCTGGCGGTGACGAACTCTTCCAGATCACCGCCAGCGGCGAAGGCGTCGCTGCCGGCACCGCGGATGATGACGCAACGAATACCGTGATCGCCGGATAGTTTGGCCATGTTGTCAGCGAGTTGCTGCCACATCGACAGGTTGATCGCATTGAGTTTTTCCGGATTATTCAGGGTCAGGGTGGCAATTTCGCCCTGGACAAGGAGGTCGATTGTTGTCATTCGATGTTCTGCCGGCACAAAGCAAGGAATTATAAGCGGCTGCCGAGCCTGCATTGGGTTGTGTCTTATATAAGATATAATATGGCCGCCGGTTTTCCGGTAATTATTAATTAGGGAGAATAAGCCATGAGCAGCGCGATGTATGAGCGGATGCGGGCCAACCCAAAATTCCAGGAACTCGTCGCTCGACGGGGGCGTTTCGCCTGGACGTTGGCATTCATTGTTTTGACCATGTTTTACGGCTTCGTGATGGTGGTGGCATTTAACCCCGCCTCGCTAGGGCAGCCGTTGAGCGAAGGTTCGATGCTGACGGTAGGTGTTGCCGTTGAGCTCTTCATGTTCATTTTCTTCTGGGTGCTGACAGCGGTTTACGTCCGGCGCGCCAATACGGAATTCGATGCCTTGACTCAGGAAATCGTCAAGGAAGCCTGGAAGGAGAACAAGTGATGCGCCGTCTGACTCAACTTACTACCGCGCTCGGCCTCTTCGCCGTTGCCGCCCTGGCTTATGCCGGCGGCCCTCTCGAAGGTCAGACCGAACAACAGGCGACCAACTGGCACGCCATCATCATGTTCTGCATCTTCGTCACCATGACGATGGGCATTACCTACTGGGCGGCCAGCCGTACCAAGTCGACGGCTGACTTCTATACCGCTGGCGGAGGCATCACGGGCTTCCAGAATGGCTTGGCAATTGCTGGTGACTACATGTCTGCCGCCACACTGCTCGGTCTGACCGCCATGGTCTACGGCAAGGGTTACGACGGCTACATCTACATGCTCGCCTTCTTTGCCGGCTGGCCGATCATCCTGTTCCTGATGGCCGAACGCCTGCGTAATCTGGGTAAGTTCACCTTCTCCGACATCACCGCCTATCGTCTGGATCAGGGCAAGGTGCGCACCATGGCCGCGATTTCGTCGCTTGTCGTGGTCTGCTTCTACCTGATTGCCCAGATGGTTGGTGCCGGCCAGCTGATCAAGCTGCTTTTTGGTCTGGAGTACAACATCGCCATCTTTGCCGTCGGCATCCTGATGATGGTGTATGTCACCTTTGGCGGCATGGTCGCCACGACCTGGGTGCAGATCATCAAGGCCTGCATGCTGCTGTCCGGAGGGACGCTGGTCATGTTCCTTGCCTTCAGCCAGTTTGGCTTTTCGTTCCAGACCTTGGTCGAAAAAGCTACTGCTGCCCACGCTCTTGGTCCCAAGCTGATGTATCCGGGCAGCCTGCTGGCCGATCCGGTTACTGCCATCTCGCTGGGCCTTGGCCTGATGTTTGGTACGGCTGGTCTGCCGCACATCCTGATGCGTTTCTTCACGGTGACCGATGCCAAGGAAGCCCGCAAATCCGTGCTTTACGCCTCCGGCTTCGTCGCCTACTTCTTCAACGTCATCTTCCTGATGGGCCTTTGTGGCATCCTGATCGTCGGTCAGAACCCCGAGTTCTTCGAAGGCGGTACGGTTGGCGGCAAGATGATCGGTGGCGGCAACATGGTTGCCATGCACCTGGCCAAGGCCGTTGGCGGCGACATGCTGCTTGGCTTCCTGGCCGCGGTTGCCTTTGCCACCATCCTGGCCGTGGTCTCCGGTCTGGCGCTGGCGGGCGCTTCGGCGATCTCGCATGACCTCTACGCCCGCGTCATCATGAAAGGTCAGGCTTCGGAAGCGACCGAAATTCGCGTCTCCAAGATCGCCACCATCTGCCTCGGTTTCGTCGCCATCATCCTCGGCATCCTGTTCGAGAAGCAGAACATCGCCTTCATGGTCGGTCTGGCCTTCGGTGTGGCTGCTGCGGCAAATTTCCCGGTTCTGATCCTCTCCATGTACTGGAAGGGCCTGACGACCCGCGGTGCGCTGTTCGGTGGCTATGGCGGTCTGGTTTCTGCCGTGCTCTTTGTGCTCTTCTCGAAATCGGTGTGGGTCGATGTGCTGGGCAACAAGGCAGCATTGTTCCCCTATACCCAGCCGGCACTGTTCGCGATGCCGATTGCCTTCCTGCTCGCCTATATCTTCTCGAAGACTGACACCAGTGTTCGTGCTGGCAAGGAAATCGAGGCTTTCGAAGATCAGTATGTTCGTGCTCAAACCGGTTACGGTGCAGAGTCGGCCAGCAATCACTGACCCTGCTTCAGCCAAATCGAAACCCCGGCAGCCAAATCTGCCGGGGTTTTTTATTGGGCCAATGATTTTTCCGCTGATTACTAAAATTGCATTTGTAGTAAATTGCATAAAACAGGGAGGTGCTGATGAAGAGAGCGATTGAACCGACCAGCGTCGAGCGCAAGATGCGGGAAGATGACTTTATCGTTTCCAAAACCAACGCCAAGGGCATCATTACTTACGGCAATCCGATATTCATCGAATTCTCGGGGTATTCCGAAGAGGAGTTGCTGGGCTCACAGCACAACATCATTCGCCATCCGGATATGCCCAGATCGGCTTTTAATTTGGTCTGGCAGACGATTCAGTCTGGGCGGGAATTTTTCGGCTATGTAAAAAACATGTCGAAGGATGGCAGTTACTACTGGGTGTTCACCCACATCACACCGGATCTTGATTCGGCCGGCAATATCATCGGCTATACCTCTGTCCGGCGTTGCCCCAAAGCGGACGCGGTACGCAAGATCGAGCCGGTCTACCGGGCAATGCTGGAAGCAGAGCGCGCCGCCGGGGCGCGCTCGGCCATTGAAGCAGGAACCAATGTCTTGGTCGAAATCATGAATCAGTCAGGAGTGAGCTATGAAGAACTCGTCTTCTCGCTCTAAAGCGCGGGTCATTCTGGCGATTTTGCTGTTGCTGGCTTTGGGGCTGGGGTTTGTTTCGCCATGGGCTGCAGCGGTCTGTCTGCTTGTCGCCTTGGTGGTGCTTTTCTGGCCCAATGCCAACGCAGCCGGAGAACTCGCCAAGCTTGATGCACTGCTCAGTCAGGTTGGCAAGGGCGAACTGGTTGCCCGCTTGCCGCATGCCATGGGAGATCCAACGCTGGAAGCGATCCGGGTTAACCTCAACTCGGCGCTCGACCAGACGGAAACAGCTTTTCGCGAAATCCTCGGGGCGATGAAGGCCTCATCGACGGGGCGGACATGGCGGAGACTCCAGCTTCCAGGCTTGCATGGCACGTTCAGCACAGTTCTGGCGCAGATGCAGGTGCTGTTGGATCAGCTCGAAGAAGCTCAGGAATCGATTGCGCGGGAAGCACTCCTCTCCAGGATATTCCTGCGCTCGGAGCGTGGCCTGTCGATGGCGATCGAGCACGTCGATAAAGCCTTGTCCGATGTCGGCGGCAATTCCCAAGTGTCGCAAGAGTTAGCAGGAAACTTTGGGGAATCCGCCTCCGCGATGTCGAATGCAGCCCAGCGGATGTCCGATGCGTTGGGCGGCGCGCAAGAAGCGGCCGAGGCCGGCGTCAGCGCACTTGATGACCTCAATGCCAAGGCTGCGGCGATTCACCTGCTGACTGGGCGAATTGAAGGCGTGGCAAAACAAACCAATCTTCTTGCGCTTAACGCGGCCATCGAGGCAGCGCGGGCAGGTGAAGCGGGGAGAGGTTTTGCCGTTGTGGCCGACGAGGTGCGTAAACTGGCGGATCAGGCGCAACGTTCGGCTGAAGAGATTGCAGCGGCGATTTCGGCGATCAGTACTTCGATGCAACTGGCCACGACGCAGATCGGTGATCTGCAACATGCAGTGTCTGGCGCGCGGCTTACCGCGGGCGAATTCAGTAGTGAGTTGGCCAATTCAGCAACATCGGCCAATCGCGTTTACGATTTGGCATCCACAATAGGGCAAGGCGCCCGCGCCATGGAGTCGTCAATGCGTCTGGTCGCTACCGCTCAGAGGGCGAGAGCCGATGTGACCGCGATCTTGCATGGCGAGGAGGTCAACATTACCTCGTTAAGCGACATGGAGCAGGAAGCGGCAAAGATTGCTCGTTCCCGTAAATGGATCAAGGGAAGTGCTGATCGCGATGCTTTGGTGGCGATTTACGACAGTTTGTTTGCCAACATCGAGAAGCAGATGCACTGAGGTGTGCGGTCAGGCTGCCTTGGGGGCTTTCGCATCCATTTTGGCGAGCGCTTCGCGGCCGGAAAGTAGATGGTCATGCATCAGTTTTTCGGCACGGCTGGCATCGCTGGAAGACAGGGCGGCCATGATCAGGCGGTGTTCATCCAGTGACTGCTGCAGACGCCCTTCCAGCGACAGGGAATGCAGGCGTGACAGCTTCAGAACTTTGCGGAGATCCTGAATCACCGAGAGCAGCCAGCGGTTGCCGGAGAGTTCCTGAATTTTTTTGTGGAATTCCTGATTGGCTTCGAAGAAGGCGTCGATGCGACCATCGCGCGCCGCTGACTCCAGTCGTTCGTGGATTTCCTTGAGCGCAGCGATATCGGCGGGCTTGGCGTTCTTGACGGCTTCGGCCGCGCAGCGTCCTTCCAGCATGGCCATCAGCGGAAAAATGTCGTCCAGATCCTGCCGGGAAATCTCGGTGACGTAGCAACCACGGCGTGGTCGGAGCTCTACCAGCCCTTCGGAAGCGAGCACCTTGAGTGCTTCACGCAGCGGCGTGCGCGAAATTCCGTATTGCTCGGCGAGTTTTTGCTCGTCGATCCAGGTGCCAGGGGTCAATTCGTGGGCGAATATGCGTTGGCGCAGTCGTTCTGCGACTTCCTGGTAAAGCGCGGTGGGTGCGATACGGTTCATTGTCTTGGTGTGGTCTCGGCGGGCGAAGTCAGTGCTTTGCTGACTTGCTTCCATAATTATGGATACAGTATTATGTGGGGCTTGGTATGTCAAGCTGGGCCCAAAAGCGTAGAATTTTGAATTCTGCATCATAAGCCCGAAAAAATCGAATCAGCGAGGGGTGTGTCATGTCTGAAAAGTTCTTTGATTCCAATAACCTGGATGCCTGGGAAAAGGCCGCCGCCAAGCAATCTCCCGGCGGTGACGTCAATAACCTGGTCTGGAACACCCCGGAAGGCCTTGCCGTCAAGGCCCTTTACACCAAGGCCGATGTTGAAGGCCTCGAGTTTGCCGACACCCTGCCCGGCTTCGCGCCCTACCTGCGCGGCCCGCAGCCGACCATGTACGCCGTCAAGCCCTGGACCATTCGCCAGTACGCCGGGTTCTCCACTGCCGAAGCCTCCAACGCTTTCTATCGCAAGGCGCTTGCTGCCGGTGGTCAGGGGGTTTCCGTTGCTTTCGACCTGGCAACGCACCGTGGTTACGATTCCGATAACGCCCGCGTCACGGGCGACGTCGGCAAGGCTGGCGTGGCGATCGACTCCGTCGAGGACATGAAGATCCTCTTCGACAGCATCCCGCTCGACAAGATTTCCGTTTCGATGACGATGAACGGCGCCGTGCTGCCGATTCTCGCCGGCTACATCGTTGCTGCCGAAGAACAGGGCGTGTCGCAGGACAAGCTATCCGGCACCATCCAGAACGACATCCTCAAAGAGTTCATGGTGCGGAATACCTACATCTATCCGCCCAAGCCGTCGATGAAGATCATCGCCGACATTTTTGGCTACACGGCGCAGCACATGCCGAAGTTCAACTCGATCTCGATTTCCGGTTATCACATCCAGGAAGCCGGCGCTAACCAGGCCATCGAACTGGCCTTCACGCTGGCCGACGGCATGGAATACGTGCGTACCGGCGTCGCGTCCGGCATGGACGTCGACACCTTTGCCGGTCGCCTGTCCTTCTTCTGGGCCGTGGGTATGAACTTCTACCTCGAAATCGCCAAGATGCGCGCCGGCCGCCTGTTGTGGGACCGCATCATGACTGGTTTCAACGCCAAGAGCGCCAAGTCGAAGATGCTGCGCACGCACAGCCAGACGTCGGGCTGGTCGCTGACCGAGCAGGATCCGTACAACAACGTCGTGCGTACCACCATCGAAGCGATGGCGGCCGTTTTTGGCGGCACCCAGTCGCTGCACACCAATGCACTCGACGAAGCCATCGCGCTGCCGACCGAGTTCTCGTCGCGTATCGCCCGCAACACGCAGCTGATCATCCAGGAAGAAACCCACATCACCAACGTCGTCGATCCGTGGGCCGGTTCCTACATGATGGAAAAACTGACTCAGGACATGGCCGACAAGGCCTGGGGCATCATCCAGGAAATCGAGGCGATGGGCGGCATGACCAAGGCCGTCGAATCCGGTTGGGCCAAGATGCAGGTCGAAACCTGCGCCGCCGACAAGCAGGCGCGCATCGACTCCGGCAAGGACGTCATCGTTGGCGTCAACAAGTACAAGCTGGCCAAGGAAGACGCAATCGACATTCTCGATATCGACAACCACGCCGTGCGCGACTCGCAGATCGCCCGCCTCAAGCAGATTCGCGCCACCCGCGACTCCGCTGCCGTTCAGGCTGCGCTGGATGCACTGACTGCTGCCGCCGAATCCGGCAACGGCAACCTGCTAGACCTTACTGTCAAGGCCATGCGCCTGCGCGCCACGGTTGGTGAAGTATCCGACGCGCTGGAAAAGATCTTCGGTCGTTTCCGCGCCAACAACCAGACCATTTCGGGTGTGTACGGAGGCGTTGTGGAAGGTCAGGAAAGCTGGGAAAAGATCAAGGCCGATGTTGCCAAGTTTGCCGAAGAAGAAGGCCGCCGCCCGCGCATCATGATCGCCAAGCTTGGCCAGGACGGCCATGACCGTGGTGCCAAGGTGGTTGCCACGGCCTACGCCGATCTCGGCTTCGACATCGACATGGGGCCGCTGTTCCAGACGCCGGAAGAGGCTGCCCGCCAAGCCATCGAAAACGATGTGCACGCCGTAGGTGTTTCCTCGCTGGCTGCCGGTCACAAGACCCTGTTGCCGCAACTGGTCAAGGCGCTGAAGGACCAGGGCGGTGACGACATCATCGTCTTCGCTGGCGGTGTAATTCCGGCCCAGGACTATGACTACCTCTACAACGCCGGCGCCAAGGCCATCTTCGGACCGGGCACGCGGATCGAGGATTCAGCCATCAAGGTGATCGAAGAAATCCGCAAGGCACGCGGTTAATCCGCCGAATGAATCTGGGCGAAGCTCCTGTGCTGGCTCATTCTCTTTTGACTGCCGATCAGTCGTTGGTTGACGGCGTTCTGGCCGGTCAGCGCCGTGCGCTGGCCAAGGCCATCACGCTGATCGAGTCGACGCGTCCCGATCATCAGCAGCGCGCCCAGCAAGTGCTCAACGCAATTTTGCCGAGCACCGGCAAGGCCATTCGCATCGGCATTTCCGGCGTGCCGGGGGCGGGCAAGTCTACGTTCATCGAAGCGCTTGGCGTCTGGCTGATCGAGCAGGGCAAGAAACTGGCCGTGCTCGCCGTCGACCCATCGTCGTCGGTCTCCGGCGGTTCCATCCTTGGCGACAAGACGCGGATGGAACTCCTCAGCCAGCGCGAGGAAGCTTTCATCAGGCCCAGTCCGTCATCCGGTTCGCTCGGCGGAGTCGCAGAAAAGTCGCGTGAAGCCATGCTGCTTTGCGAGGCTTCCGGCTACGACGTCATCATCATCGAGACCGTCGGCGTCGGCCAATCGGAAACGACAGTGGCCGGCATGGTCGACATGTTCTGTCTGCTGCAATTGCCAAATGCCGGCGACGACCTGCAGGCAATCAAAAAAGGCATTGTCGAGATCGCCGACATGGTGATCATCAACAAGGCGGATATCGATCGTCAGGCGACCGCCGTGGTTCGCGCCCAATGGCGCAACGCGCTGCACATGCTGCGTCCGGCCTCACCCAACTGGGCGCCGCCGGTCATTACGCTCTCCGCTTTGCACAAGGAAGGTATTGCCGATTTCTGGGAACAGGTCGAGAAATACCAGGCCGCCTTGAGGCCGACCGGTGAATTCGACGCCAAGCGCCAGCATCAGGCCCTGAGCTGGATGTGGCAACTGATCGACTCCGGCCTGCGCCAGTATTTCCGTCATCACCCGCGTGTGCAGGAAAACCTGCCCGCCTTCACCCGATCCGTCGAGGAGGGCCATACGACCCCGGCAACCGCCGCGTATGCACTGCTCGACTATCTGAAACACTAATCACCCGATCCACTTAGGGAGTTTTCTATGCACGACATCATCCGCCAGCTGGAAAAAAAGCGTGAAATGGCCCGCCTTGGCGGTGGCCAGAAGCGCATCGACAGCCAGCATAAAAAGGGCAAACTGACCGCCCGCGAACGTATCGAGCTGCTGCTCGACCCGGATTCCTTCGAGGAATGGGACATGTTCAAGGAACACCGTTGCGTCGATTTCGGCATGGATCAAGCCGAAAAGACCCCCGGTGACGGCGTTGTCGTTGGCTATGGCACCATCAATGGCCGTCTGGTCTTCGTTTTCTCGCAGGATTTCACCGTGTTCGGTGGCTCGCTGTCGGAAACCCATGCCGAGAAGATCTGCAAGGTCATGGACCAGGCGATGAAGGTCGGCGCCCCGGTGATCGGCCTCAATGACTCGGGCGGCGCCCGCATCCAGGAAGGTGTTGCCTCCCTCGGTGGTTACGCCGACGTGTTCCAGCGCAATGTAATGGCCTCTGGCGTCGTGCCGCAGATTTCCATGATCATGGGCCCCTGTGCCGGTGGTGCGGTGTATTCGCCATCGATGACCGACTTCATCTTCATGGTCAAGGATTCTTCCTACATGTTCGTGACCGGTCCGGAAGTCGTCAAGACCGTGACCCACGAAGATGTGACTGCCGAGGAACTGGGCGGCGCGATCACCCATACCAGCAAGTCCGGTGTGGCCGATCTGGCCTTCGAGAATGATGTCGAAGCCCTTTCCATGCTGCGTCGCTTCATGAATTTCGTGCCGTCGAACAACCGCGAAAAGCCGCCGGTAACGCCGACCAACGATCCGGTCGATCGCATGGACTATTCGCTCGATACGCTGGTGCCGGACAGCGCGAATAAGGCGTACGACATGAAGGAATTGATCGTCAAAGTTGTTGACGACAATGACTTCTTCGAACTGCAGGCTGACTACGCCAAGAACATCATCATCGGTTTCGGCCGCATGGATGGTCACCCGGTTGGTATCGTGGCCAATCAGCCCCTGGTGCTGGCCGGCTGCCTGGACATCAAGTCCTCGATCAAGGCGGCCCGTTTCGTTCGTTTCTGCGATGCCTTCAATATTCCGGTCGTGACCTTCGTCGACGTCCCGGGCTTCATGCCGGGTACGACGCAGGAATACGGCGGCATCATCAAGCACGGCGCCAAGCTGCTCTATGCCTACGCTGAATGTACCGTGCCGAAGGTCACCATCATTACCCGCAAGGCTTACGGTGGCGCTTATGACGTGATGTCTTCCAAGCACCTGCGCGGCGACGTCAATCTGGCCTGGCCGTCGGCTGAAATTGCCGTTATGGGTCCGAAGGGCGCGGTCGAAATCATTTTCCGCGAGGAAAAGAGCGATGTCGCCAAGCTGGCCGAGCGTGAAGCCGAGTACAAGGAAAAATTCGCCAATCCATTCGTAGCAGGCGCGCGTGGCTTCATCGACGATGTCATCATGCCGCACGCCACCCGCAAGCGCATCGCCCGTTCGCTGGCCATGCTGCGCGACAAGAAACTCGATAACCCGTGGCGCAAGCACGGCAACATTCCTCTGTAAGCGTCAGGGAGAAACAGGAATATGTTCACTAAGATTCTGATCGCAAACCGCGGCGAAATTGCCTGCCGCGTCATCAAGACCGCCCGCAAGATGGGCATCAAGACGGTTGCCGTCTATTCCGAAGCCGACAAGGACGCCTTGTTCGTCGACATGGCCGACGAAGCCGTCTGCATCGGGCCGGCCGCCTCGAAAGAGTCCTATCTGGTTGCCGACAAGATCATCGCTGCCTGCAAGCAGACCGGTGCTCAGGCCGTCCATCCGGGCTACGGCTTCCTCTCGGAAAACGCCGCTTTCTCGCGTCGTCTGGAAGAAGAAGGCATCAAGTTCATCGGTCCGAAGCATTACTCCATCGCCAAGATGGGCGACAAGATCGAGTCCAAGAAGCTGGCCATCGAAGCCAAGGTCAATACCATTCCGGGTTACAACGACGCCATCTCCGGTCCGGATGAAGCCGTCAAGATCGCCCAGGGTATCGGCTATCCGGTTATGATCAAGGCCTCCGCCGGCGGCGGCGGCAAGGGGCTGCGCGTTGCCTACAACGACGCTGAAGCGCACGAAGGTTTCTCGTCCTGCGTCAATGAAGCCCGTAACTCTTTCGGCGACGACCGCGTCTTCATCGAAAAGTACGTTCTCGAACCGCGCCACATCGAAATCCAGTTGCTGGGCGACTCGCACGGCAATTATGTTTACCTGAATGAGCGCGATTGCTCGATCCAGCGTCGTCACCAGAAGGTCATCGAAGAGGCGCCGAGCCCCTTCGTCGATCCCGACATGCGCAAGGCGATGGGCGAACAGGCCGTGGCGCTTGCCCGTGCGGTGAACTACGAATCGGCCGGTACGGTTGAATTCGTCGTCTCCGGTGCGACCAAGGAGTTCTACTTCCTGGAAATGAACACCCGCTTGCAGGTGGAACACCCGGTCACCGAACTGATCACCGGCCTCGACCTGGTCGAGCAGATGATCCGCGTCGCCTATGGCGAAAAGCTGCCGCTGACCCAGGCCGACGTGAAGATCGACGGCTGGGCGATGGAATGCCGGATCAACGCCGAAGACCCGTTCCGTGGCTTTCTGCCCTCCACCGGTCGCCTGGTCAAGTTCCAGCCGCCGAAGGAAGTGCCGGGCCACGTGCGCGTCGATACCGGCGTCTACGATGGTGGCGAGATTTCGATGTTCTACGACTCGATGATCGCCAAGCTGATCGTACATGGTGCCACCCGCGAGCAGGCCATCTCCCGCATGCGCGATGCGCTGAACGGCTTCGTCATTCGCGGCATTTCCTCGAACATCCCGTTCCAGGCCGCGCTGATGCAGCATCCGGTTTTCCATTCCGGCATCTTTGATACCGGCTTCATCCCCAAGCACTACCCGACGGGCTTCGATGCCTCGATGGTGCCGCACGATGATCCGGCGCTGCTGGTCTCGGTGGCTGCCTACGTCTATCGTGCCTTTACCGACCGCTCTGCCTCGATTACCGGTCAGTTGCAGGGTCATGAGCGTCTGGTCAGTGACAAGTGGTGCGTGGTTCGCCTGAACCCGAATGGCAACGAGAATCACATGGTGATCGCCCGTCCGGTTCCCGGTGGTTACCACGTCGAGTACAAGGGCGAGCAGTACGAAATCCTGTCCGACTGGAAGCTGGGTGAGTCGCTGTTCAACGGCACTTGCAACGGTGAGGAGTTCACGCTGCAGGTCGAGCGTCACAAGACTCGCTACAGCCTGTTCCACTGGGGCACGCGCGCCGATTTCATGGTGATGAGTGCCCGAGCAGCGGAACTGTTGGCCCTGATGCCTGAGAAGCAGGCGCCTGACCTTTCCAAGTTCCTGATGTCGCCGATGCCCGGTCTGCTCCGCGAAGTGGCGGTCACCGTCGGTCAGGAAGTGAAGGCTGGTGAGAAGCTGGCGGTCATCGAAGCCATGAAGATGGAAAACATCCTCAAGGCCGATCAGGACTGCAAGGTCAAGAAGATCTCTGCTGCGGCTGGTGAGAGCCTGTCGGTCGACCAGATCATCATCGAATTCGAGTGATGCTCCGGAATTGCTGATTTTTCAAAAATTCAGCAGCTACCTAAAGCAAGCAAGGCCCGCCAATTGGCGGGCCTTTTTCATTGTCTGGTGACTGCGTAGCGGACGAAATCGACACCACGTTCGAGTACTTCGGTCGGCACTAGATGGCTGACTGCTGAGCCTTCGAGCGTGATGCCAATCTTGAGCCGAAGGCCAGCTGTAGAGGGAACGATCAGCGAATAGTGCGTGCCGTCGCGCAGCAGGAAGGCTGGGGTGGCCTGTGTATGTTTATCCTGCAAGGCGGCGCGGCCAAGACGACCCGCTTCGATTTGCTCGTCATACCATTTCAGATTGGCTGCCAATGCGCCAGTGGCCAGACTTTGCAAGCCGATCATTACACCAAGCCGAGGTTGGCCGCCGTGTGAGGATGCGATCAGACAGGGCGCCAGGCGACGTGCCCCTTCCTGATCCTGGGCACGGAGTACCTTGCCGTCGACCAGCGTCCATTTTTCGCTCGGTACGTTCAGTTTTTTGACCGAGGTCGGCATGGCCGAGACCCGGTCGAAGCCGAACATGGCGACGCGCTGGTGGGACAGGGTGGTGGCGCTGCCGGCATCGAGCGCCCCGGCAGGCGCGAGCAATTCGCCAGTCAGTACGGCATAGGCATAATTCGGCCCGAAGGCGAGTTCGATTTCACCGATTTCGGTGGAGGTTTGTGGATATTGTGCGTCTAGGCTGGCATCAATCTGCCTGAGCAAGCGGATGCAGGCCGGGCCCGACAGCTCACGCCCGAGCTTGAGTGCTTCGGGGGCTTCACCGGCCGCAAGGGCTTCAATACGCTGCTCGATCTTGCGGACGACCTTGCGCACTTCCAGCCAGCGCGGCACCCCTTCTGGCAAGGGGGCGCCGAAGAGCGGAGCAAGATCGACCGAATGGGCTTTGGGGTCGTCGTCGGGCAGGCTCTGGAAGCCCGCCAATTCGCGCCAGCGGCTGATCGCCCGGTTGGCAACGGTGAGCTGGGCTGCTGAAAGACGATAGGGGTCGATCAAGCGAAGCATGAATGCCCAGGCCAGATGGCCGGCGATGTTTGCCTCGCCCAGATGGCGAAAGTCCGGGTCAGGCAGCGCCTGACGCAACAAGCCGTTACTTTCGGCTTGAGCCAGCACACCAAAGAGCAGGCGATCCAGAATCTCAGGTATCTCCCGCGCCGCCTGGAAGTGACAGTACTGGGCCATGCGGAAGGCGCAAGCAGCGCGATGCAGTGGCAGGCACTTGTCAGCCGGCCCAAAATGCGGGGTCAGGCGAAGGTAGGCGATGCCGAGGCGCAACCACAGCCGTTGGGCGGTATCGAAGCAACGTTCGTCGTCCTCCGGCATCGGAAGTGCCTTGCGTACATATCGGCTTTCTATCGCATCTTGCGCCGGAACTGCTGCACTGCGCAGCAGGTTCAACAGCTCAACGGCCAAGGCTGGGGGCAACGTGGAAGCTTCAATTGCTTCGATCTGCAGGCAGATCGCAGCCAGCATATGCATCGGCTGGGCTTGTGGCTGAGTTGCCATCCAGGCTTTGGCTGAAGGCAGATCGTGAAAGGCCTGGGCGATGTTTTTGCGTGGTTCAGGCAGTGTTAACCAGTGCATGGACGCTCCTTGCGGGGTATGCTTGGATTATGAGCGGATTTGAACATTATGATCGTGAATTGAAGGATCTCGATAACGAGATTCATCACTATGCTGCTGTTTGTGGCATCAATTTGGCGAATCGCCATGAAATTGAAGCCTGTTTGCGCAATCATCATGACAGTTGGGCTGAAGACAAGGCGCGTGAGTCGCTGCAGGGCTTGCTGGTTTTGCGCATCAAGCTGGAGACTGAGATGATAGCGCTAGGATTTTCACCTCCGCCGTTGGTTCCGCCATCCTCGGCGCAGTGAGCGCTAACCGACTTTAATGGCAACGACCGGGCAGGGAGCCACACAGGCACCGCAGCCGGTGCACTTTTCGCCATCGATTTCCGGGAGCGGGCTGCCACCAAGCCGCGGCAAAAAACGGATGGCGCGGGCATCGCAGAAGTCGCCACAGACTCGGCATTCGACGCCCTGACGGGGCAGGCAGTCTTCACCGATAGCGGCTTTGTAGGCCCAGGCTGCTTGTTCGGGTTCAAGGCGAGCCAAGGCCTTGGGCTGGCAACTGGTGACGCAGTCGCTGCAAAACGTGCATTCACCGAGGCTGAAATCAACAGTCGGATAACCGCCGTCGCCGACGACGAGAATCTTTGTCGGGCAGGCTTTCAGACAGTCGTTGCAGCGTGTGCAACGATCAATGAAGTCTGTCTCTGGCAAGGCCCAGGGGGGCCGGATTTCCGCCCTAGGGCGCGGTCGACCGCGGAAGAATCCCCGTCGGGACAGGTCGACCATTTGCCGGGGCCTACTTGCCGGCCTTCATTTTGTCGATGCCGCTGCGCAGCATCTGGTCGATTTCCGACCCCGGTTCAACTTGCTCAAGCAAGGCTTCCCAATAGATGATGCCCTTCTTGTTGTCACCGGCTTCCATGGCCGCGGCGCCGGCCAGGAACAGGCTGTGGCCGTGCTTGGGATCGATTTTCAGGGCTTTTTCGACCAGTTGAGCCGGCTTGCCTTTCAGTCCCTTGCCGTTGGCCATGGCGACCGTCTCGGCGTAGGCCGCCAACAGATCTGGATTCTCATTGACAGCTTTTTCCGCCTTGGCAAAGGCCTGCACGGCTTCGTCGTAACGCCCCAGCGACTTGTAGGAGCGGGCGAGCATCAACCAGCCCTGCATATCGTCCGGGTTGGCCTGCATTTTTGCAGCCAGGCTGGCGACCATTTCATTGATCTTTTCCGGCGTCATTTGTTGCGGGGCAGCGGTTTGCGTCGGGTCCAGCGCTTGCGGATTGCCCAGCATTCCGTAGCCGAGCATGCCGAGGATGGGCAGTAGCAGAATAATGGCGATAGCCATCTTGCGGCTGGGGCCGTGCGTTGCCGTCACAGCATCGGCGGCGGAGGGCTCAACTTCTTCGAGCAGGCGACGTTGCAGTTCGCGTTTGGCTTGCTCGAAATCGGCGGTGGCCAGCGAGCCTTCGCTGGCTTCGCGTTCAAGTTCGCTCAGCTGGTCACGGAAAATGGCAAGATTGGCTTCCTTGCGATCGCCCCGAGACTTTGGGGTGCGCAGACCTAGCCACAGCGGAGGCAGAATGAAGGCGGCAACCACTGCGATCAACAGGGTGGCGAAAATGGCGAACTGGGTCATTTCTGGTCGATTTCCTTGAGCATCGCGTCGGCGCGGCTGGCGTCGTCAGCCGATAGCGGCTGGTCTTCGGCATTGATTCGGGTGGAGCGGCGGCGCAGGTAGCGCTGCAGGATGAACAGGCCAAGCAACATCAAGGTGACCGGGCCGCCCCACAGCAGTAGCGTGATGCCCTTGACCGGCGGGCGATAGAGGACGAAATCGCCGTAGCGGACGACCATGAAATCGACGATTTCCTTGTCGCTCTTGCCGTCCTTGATCATGGTGCGGACTTCGCGACGAAGGTCTTGTGCCAGTTCAGCGTTGGAGTCGGCGATGGTCTGGTTTTGGCAGACCAGGCAACGCAGTTCCTCGGAGAGCTTTTGCAGTCGCTTTTCGGCCACCGGATCGGCGGCGGTGGCCGCTTCCGTTGCGGCATCGGCCAGTGCTACGGTCGACCCGAAAAAAGAACCAAAAATAACCAGTGCAATCAAGGCAAGGCGCTTCATTTGTTCAACTCAGCGAGTAGCGGCATGATCTTCTTGGCGAGCACGTCAGGTGAAATCGGGCCGGTGTGCTTCATGCGAATGATGCCGGCCTTGTCGATGACATAGGTTTCCGGCACGCCATAGACGCCGTAATCGATGCCGACGCGGCCGTCGAGGTCCATCACCGTCAGTTTGTAGGGGTCGCCGTGTTGTGAGAGCCACTGGTTGGCTCGCTGGAAGGCCAGTTTCTTCTCGTCGTCGGCCGGCATTTTGCTCATGTCGAAACCGCCGTCGCCGCGAACTTCCTTGTAGTTCAGACCGACCAGCGGCACATCGACCTTCTTCGAGAACTCAACCAGCACCGGGTGTTCCTGGCGGCAGGAAACGCACCACGATGACCAGACGTTAAGCAGCCAGACCTTGCCCTGCATGTCTTTGGGCGCCAGCGTCTTGTCCGGCGTGGCCAGAATGGTCAGATTGAAGGCTGGGGCAGGCTTGCCGACCAGTGGCGACGGAACGTCGCGCGGATTGAGGTTGAGGCCGATGGCGAGCAGGGCGACGAGCGCGGCAAAAGCGCCGAGAATCCAGTAGTAGCGGTTCATGCGTGTTGGGTTCCAGCCGGGGTTTTATCAGCAGAGGTGGCGCGAGCCTTGATGCGGTAACGACGGTCGAGCATGGCGAGCAGGCCGCCCAGCGCCATCAGTATGCAGCCGCCCCAGATCCAGTCGACAAAGGGTTTGTAATAAACGCGCACCGCCCACTCGCCTTCAGGGTTGTCACGGTCGATCGGTTCGCCGAGCGAGACATAGACGTCACGCAGGATTCCGGCATCGATGGCGGCCTCGGTCATCGGCATGCCGGACGACGCGTAGTTACGTTTTTCGGGATTCATTTTTAGCCGAAATTTTCCGTCGACTGTGAGATCGAAGTCGCCCTGCGCGGCCACGTAGTTCGGCCCCTGAACTTCCTTGACGCCATTGAATTTGAAGCTGTAACCGGCGACATCGACTGTTTCGCCCGGTGCCATCTTGACGTCCTTCTCATCCTGGAAGCTGCTGACCATGGTCACGCCAACGACAAAAACCGCGATGCCGAAATGGGCGACGCACATGCCGACAAAGCTGCGCGGCTGCTTCAGTGCCGCGCTGAGGAAAGACTGGCCGGCACGGGTGTGCTGGACGCGTTGGACGAAGGCGGTCAGCGTCGTAAAGGTGACCCAGGCGGCGAGCAGGATTCCGAGCGCAGTCAGAGCACTCCACTGGCCGTAGACCAGCGGCAACGCGATGGCGACAACGGCGGCGGCGATCATGGCCCAGCGTACGGTCCGGGTGATTTCAGGGATTGACGCGTCCTTCCAGCGGGCGAAGGGAGCGACGCCCATCAGGAACAGTACTGGTGCCATGACTGGTACGAAGACCGCATTGAAGTACGGTGGTCCGACAGAAATCTTGCCGACGCCGAGGGCGTCGATAAGCAGCGGGTAGAGCGTGCCGAGCAGCACGGTGGCGCAGGCGACGACAAGCAGGACGTTATTGGTGAGCAGCAGCGATTCGCGCGAGACCAGCGCAAAACGGCCGCCCAGCCCAACCTTCGGGGCACGCCAGGCGAACAGCGCGAGCGAGGTGCCGATGACGGCGACCAGAAAGATCAGGATGAAGATGCCGCGCCTTGGATCGGTGGCGAAGGCATGGACCGAGGTCAGCACACCCGAACGAACGAGGAAGGTGCCGAGCAGCGACAGCGAGAAGGCCGAAATGGCCAGTAGCACCGTCCAGTTCTTGAAGCTGCCGCGCTTTTCAGTGGCGGCCAGCGAGTGGATCAGAGCCGTACCGACCAGCCAAGGCATGAACGAGGCGTTCTCGACCGGGTCCCAGAACCACCAGCCACCCCAGCCCAGTTCGTAATAAGCCCACCACGAACCCATGGCGATGCCGAGGGTCAGGAAACACCAGGCCGCCATCGTCCATGGCCGCGACCAGCGCGCCCAGGCGGCGTCCAACTGACCGGAAAGCAGTGCTGCGATGGCGAAGGCAAAAGCGACCGAGAAACCGACGTAGCCCATGTAGAGCAGCGGCGGGTGGATGACCAGGCCGAAATCCTGCAGCAGTGGGTTGAGGTCACGCCCTTCGGCCGCTGCCGGCAGCAGGCGCTCGAACGGGCTGGAAGTGATCAGGATGAAGAGCAGGAAGCCGAAGGCGACCAGACCGAGGGTGCCGAGGACGCGGGCGACCATGGCTTCGGGCAACTGGCGCGAAAGCATGGCAACGCCGAAGGCCCACCAGGTCAGCATCAGCATCCACAGCAGTAGCGAACCCTCATGGCCGCCCCAGACAGCGGCGACGCGATATTGCAGTGGAAGCAGCGAATTGGAGTGCTGGGCAACATAGACCACAGAGAAATCGTTGGTCACGAAGGCCTGCGTCAGGCAGGCAAAGGAAAAGGTGACCAGCAGTGCCATGGCCGAAGCGGCCGGGCGGGCAACGGCAACCCAGGCCATGCGGTTGTTGTGGGCACCGAGTAGCGGCAGGGTGCCGAGGATCAGGGCAACCAGCGTGGCAAGGATCAGGGCGAAATGGCCGAGTTCGGGAATCATGCTCAGTAGCTCGCTTTCGGCTTGTCGCCAGAGGAAGACGGGGAAACATGCTTGCCGGCGGCGCGGGCCTGGGCGTCATCGACAGCCTTGGCAGCTTCTGGTGGCATGTAGTTCTCATCGTGCTTGGCCAGCACTTCGGTCGCCATGAAGGTGCCTTCGGCATTGAGCTTGCCTTGGGCCACGGCGCCTTTGCCCTCCTTGAAGAGGTCAGGCAGGATGCCCTTGTAAGCCACCGGGATTTCTTTTTCCGTATCGGTGATCGCGAAGCTGATGGTGACACCGTCGGCCTGGCGGCTGATGCTGCCTTCCTTGACCAGGCCGCCAATGCGGAACAGCTTGTCCTTGGGCGCCTTGCCGGCCGCTACTTCAGTTGGTGTGATGTAGAGCGCGATATTGCTGTTGAGGGCATTCAGGACGAGCGCGGCAATGATGCCGATGATGGCCAGCGCGCCACCGATCAGTGCGAGTTTCTTGTGACGGGATTTCATTCAGCGGTGTTCCTGTGGTCAGCGCGCGATTCAGCACGCAATTGGCGCTTGAGGCGAGCGATGGTGGTCTTTTGATTGCGGGCAACGATGATCGGTTCAATCGCCATGATCAATGCGGTAACGCCGAAGGAGCCCCAGACGTAAAATCCGTAGCCGCCCATGGCGAGGAAGTCGGAAAAGCTGTTCCAGTAAATCACTTGGCTTCTCCTTCCAGCACGGCCTTGACCCAGTCGGTGTTGCGCTCGCGTTCGAGCATGATGGTGCGTACCCGCATGAAGGCGACGGCAATCGAATACATCCAGAAACACATCGCCATCAAGAGCATGCCCCAGAGCATGGTGGTGGCCATCGACGACTTGGTCAGGTTGACGCTCGAGCCTTGGTGCAGGGTGTTCCACCACTTCACCGAGAAGTAGATGATCGGGATATTGACGACACCGACCAGCAGCAACAGGCCACCGGCCTTGTCGGCCCGGCGGGCATCGTCGATGGCGGCTGTCAGCGCCATGTAGCCGATATAGAGGAAGAGCAGGATCAGTTCGGAGGTCAGGCGGGCATCCCAGACCCACCAGGCCCCCCACATCGGTTTGCCCCACAGGGCACCGGTCCATAGCGAGAGGAAGGCCATCAATGCGCCGGTCGGCGCCAGGGCCTGGGCCATCATCCCCGACAGCCGGGTGTTGAAGGCCAGCCCGATGGCAGCCCAGAAGGCCATGACCAGATAGATGAACATCGACATCCAGGAGGCCGGAACGTGGATGAAGATGATCCGGTAGCCTTCGCCCTGCTGGAAGTCGGTTGGCGCAACCAGCATGCCAAGATAAAGGCCAGCCAGTCCGAAGACGACCGACACCGCGACGAAGTAAGGAATCAGGGCGCCAGCCAGCGGGTAGAAGGTGGCTGGTGAGGCGAAACGGTAAAACTTCATTTAGCGCCTCCCGACCGTTCCTTTCGCGAGGGGGAAGGTAGAGACGCCGCCTTTTCAGCCTCCAGTGTGGCCCGCAACTCCCAGACGGCCGATTCTGCTTTCGCACGATAGGGATCATCTTTCGGGCTGCGGTGCAGATAGGTTTCCATGGACTGCAGCGCGCCGAGCTTGTCACCCAGTTGGTTGAGCGCTTCGCCAAGCCCAAAATAGGCGTTCATTTGCCCCGGGCGCAGTACGGTTGCCGTATCAAAAAAATCGGCAGCAGCCTTTGGCTTTCCCAGACCGAGCAGTGCGAAGCCGATATTCACATGCGCTTCGGGCATCTTCGGGTCAATTTCCAGAACCCGGTGAAAGGCCGTCAGGGCATGGTTGTATTCCTTGGCATGAAGCATCACCACCCCTTCGCTGAATCGCCGCCGAATCTCTTCTCGCCCCTTGTCACGGGCATGAGCCTCCACCGTCGGCGCGCCAAAAAACACGAACCCGCGCGGTACCAGCAGCGGTATGGCCAAAACGACCACCAAACAACCAGCCAGCAGCCACCCTGGCGTCGTTGCTACGGTCAACCGGAAAACTTGGCCAACATTGGAATTCCTCACCCTCGATTCCTGACTCATAGAGAATAGGCCTCCGCGTTCTGGGCTGGCAGCAGGCGACGCAACAGCAGCCAGGCGAACATGAGGATGCCGATGGTGGCGCACAGGCCACCGATACCCAGACAGATTCGTGAAAATGTCTCGACACTGAAACTTACTGCCAGGTCGCCTGGCGTCTTGCGCGGCGCTCCCATCAGGCCGGCTCCGGCGAGACCGCACATCATGAGCAGGATGCCATAACCATAGAACGCCAGTTGCCAGCGGACCTGGCGCAGCGCCACCGGCTCGACGCCCAGCGTCGGCAATAACTGGAAGCTAACGGCCATGAAGGCCAGGGTGATGGCCCCGATCGTGCCGTGATAATGGGCGGTGATCAGCGTCGTCTGGCCGTTGATCAGGCTGCCGATAAACAGCCCTGAGACGAAGAGCAACAAGGAAATCCCGAAGCCCGGAGCCAGCATGCCAGGACGGGCAGTGGCGAGGATGGCAAGCGCCAGCAACAAGGGGGCCTCCCAGCTCGTCCATTTCATCAACCAAGTATAAAGATAGGTCGACGCGGCGCTATCCGGTGCATAAATAAACGGTATGCCCATCGCCAGAATCAACGGAACCAGGCTGAGCAGGATGGCGACACCAACCACACCGCCGGACAGGCGATTCCCCGAGCGCGACGCCAGCATCAGCCAGGTGAACATCAGGAGACTCAGCAGCGCAAATTGCCAAAGATGACCCGGCCCCCAGAACAGCGTCTCGAAATAGGCCATCCCCTCCGCCGGATTCATCTGCGCGGCGGTCCAGCCGAGCAGTACAAAAACCGCGAGGGTGCCACCGACCGCTATCCTGAGCAGGACAAGCCTGGCGAAAGCAGCCTGTGTCCCGGCTTGCCGAAGGTCGATCGAACCGAAAGCGAGCAGCGCTTTCAGCAGGACTCCGCCACCAAAAACGCCAAGCGCCCCAAGAAAGATCGGGCTATCAAGAACAGGCAGGTAGTTGCTCATCAGCGGGCGTACGCTCCCGGCCGATACCGAAAGGACGATTCCGGCCGTACCGAGCGTGGCGAGCAACAATGCCAGGCGCTGCAAAGCATCGCTGACATGACGCGAATACAGGCTCCACAGGACGCAGGCGAATGCCATGAACCAGACCGCCTGGGAAAGATTGACGTGCAGCACCAGAGCTACCCGATAGAACTCGGCACCCGGGAACAGCATGCCCAAGGCCGGCACCCGTGCCAGGGCAATCAGGATGGCAAAGACCCCGGAAATCGCCACCGCCGAAACGGCCAGAATCAGCCAGCGTCTGGCCCAGACGAGGGAATCATCGGAGATGGCATCAAAATCGTTAATCACACAGCCCCCTGATGCGCAGATTGGGTGATGAACGGCACCCCGAAGAATGTCAGGAAGGCCGCAATAAATACGGCAATGATCATCCAGGCACCGCGCCTCGGAGATACCGTAAAGGTGAGGCGGGCATGCAGCGAGATGGCAACCAGCAGCCAGGTGATGAAAGACCAGGTTTCCAGCGGATCCCAATTCCAGTAGCGCCCCCAGGCATCCTGGGCCCAGATTGCCCCGGCGATCAGCATCAGGCTCTCGAACACGAAGCCGATGGCCAGACAACGGAACGACAGATCGCTCAGGCGCTCGTTGGCCGGCAAACGCTGGAACCTCTCGCTGCCAAAAGCCGTTGAGCGCGACAGGATGATGCCGGAAAGTCCAACCGCCACCAGCGTGAAGCCCATGAACACCTTGGCGAAGCCGATGTGAATGAACAGCCACACCGTGTGGTAAGTCGGCGGAAGGCGGGTTTCGCCCGGGCTCACCGTCATCAGCCAACCCATCATGATGAACAGGATGGGCATCACCACCGCCGCCATCGGGCGCACAACGGACAGGCGCCAATAGGCGATGGTGAAGACCAGCATCAGGCTCCACACATTGCTCGACAGAATCTCGAACATCGAGACAAACGGACCGTGGCCGAGGCGATCCCAGCGCATACCGATCGACAGCGTATGCAGCACGAGACCGAGCGTCATCAAAAGCAGCACGATCTTTTCCGGCCGCTTCTTCAGCAGCACGCCAACGATCGCAATGCTGCCGGCCAGCACATATGCCACGACCGCAGCCCATAACACTCTCAGTTCAACCAATGCTTCCACCACTTACTCCGGCTTGTGTGACCATTGCCTCCGGGCTATGGCCATCGGTTTCAATCCTGGTTCCACGGTCTACGCGAAAACTGTGCCCAGAAATGCCAGGCCAGCGCCAGTACGGCCACCGTCGAGGCGGCGAGCAACCAGGGAATCGTCGCATCCCAGGTCAGCATGTAACCCATCCAGCTCCGTAATTCCAGATAACGCAGAGTGCCGCCGGGCAAGTTGATGACCTGGTTTTCTCCCGGAACGAGTTCCCAGCGCTGATCGCCATAACGCACTACCACCCGGTAATTGTCTGGCAGACGGAAATGTCCTTCCTGATCGGCCGGAATCAGATCGCCTTCGAACTGGAGCATCGACCACAAGGGCTCCTTGAGCCCAGGCAGCGACCACTGCTGCGCCTGTTTCAGCGCATTGGCCGGATAACTCGGTAGATTGACCGAGCCTACGCCGGCTTCACCGCCATCGGGAATCCACTCGAAGAGCAGCGAGAAACCCTTGTTCCAGGTGGTATAGAAACGATACCCCTCCAATATCAGGGGCTTGTCATCGCCGATCTCCGCCTCCCGACGGTCCCCTCCGGCTTCGATCCAGGAAACCTTGTTGCGCGTCTCGAGCCGCTTCAGGCCAGGCGCGTAGGCCACTGAAAATCCGTGATTGATGAATTTTGCCTGATCAAGTCGCCACGGGTGCCAGGGGCCGGCTTCCATGGAAACCAGCTGTCCGTCGAATTCCAGCCCCTCGACCAGCTCGGCTTCACCCTTCAGATAGATCATCCGCCCGAGCGCCACGAGCAGGATGATGGCCAAAAGCGCCAGATGGAAAACGAAAAGGGAGCGTTGTTGGCGAAACCTGGGGTTGGTCGCCATCATCACCATCAAGTTCAGCGCCAGGACGCTCAGACAAGCCGAGATGACCGGCGCAAACGGCAGCTTACCGAAATAGGCAAGCAGAATCCCCGCGCAAAAAAAGGCCATCAGGGCGGCCGTCAGGCGGAGCGAGGCCAGGCGATGGAGGAAGCTCATGACCCGCACAATTTTTGCGATAGGACACTGAGCAGATAATGCCCCCCCGGCCCCGTCGACAGCATGTCAGTGAAGCAGGTGGTCACGGTGGGTTGTTGCATATCCCCTCGCCTTTACCCGCGTCGGGATTGGCACGCATCCATTTGTCAGAGTCACCGTTACCACAGTCCCCAATCGCCCAGTTGCCGCTTGTCTTGAAGGTTTTGACCTTATTGACCGCCTTGTAATAGTAAGGCTCCTTGGTATAGCCATTGATCGCCACCGAGTCAGCAATATGAGTTCCGTCAGCCAGACCTACCTCGCGGCCAACATCGCGCAGATTGACCAGCAATGCCTTGTTTTTCCAGCCGTGCGGCACCGCAACATGACACCAGGTGCAGCGCAATGCCCCGCCAATCCGCGCATTGTGATAGCGGTGCAGGTTGCCCTTGGAACTCTGCCAGAAACCGGTGTTTTTCGTATTGGTTTCACCCCCGACGTAAGCCGCGCTGTTGTGGCACTTGAAACACAGCAAGTTTGCGGTGTTGCTGGTTGCATCCGTCCAAGCCCCTTTCAGGATGAAATCGTTGCCCGAACCATGCGGCCCCCAGGAATTGTTTCCAGAAGGAATGGCCGTGGTAGCTGCCGTTGAAGAGCCATGGCAATCGGTGCAATACATGGTCTGGCTACCGACTGAATTGTTCCAGGGTGATCGCCAGGGATTGTTGCCGGCCGTGATGTTGCCGCGTTCGGCAAGCCCTCGCCCTGTTGTATCCATGACCGGATGCCAGGAGCGGTAATTGTTGCTGGCAAAGCTCGAATGCGCTCCGCTGTCGGACGTCGATGCGGGCGCCCCTTGATGTTCGGGCGGCGCCTGAAACTCCTTGGCCTGGTTGGTATACATCGTCAGGCCATTCTGACCAGATGTCGTTCCTCCGGGATAACCGAGCGGGGGACGATTGCCGAGGGTACCGGTACTGGAGTAACTGTTATTGTCAGAATATCCGTAGTCGGAGTGGCACTTCAGGCAAATCTGGAACTCACGGGTGACATAACTTGCGCTATCACAGGCCGCCTTGTTGGCGATGCCATGACAGTCCGCAACATTGGCACTGCCTGGGTCGCCTCGCTTGACGACATAACCCGATGGCAAATTGTGGAATGATCGATTGCTGCTGTAGGTTGGCTGCACGCCCCAACCACCCCGCAACACACCAGAGATCACATTGTTGTGGGTATAGCCAGCAGATTCAGTGTGATTGTGATGACTACCGCTCGCGCCATTCACCTTCGTTTCGCTGGTATTGGAACTGTTGAGCGCCCCGGGCAAACCGCGCTTGCCCCGGATCACCCGATGCGGATTGTGGCAGTCGGTGCATTCAACATGCCGATTGCCCAAGGCGGCGACCCCCAGCTTGCTGCGCGGCTCGACAAAGTCCTTGCCGCAGGCCGTGCCCTTGGTTGTGCAATCAACGAATGCCGAGTCCCCGGAAAAATAACCGCTGATCTCGTGCACTTCCGTCGTATTGCCACCTCCACCCTGGGCAGCCGAGGTGATCGGCATGCGCTTGGCCAATGAGAAATCAGTCTTGATGTCCGGCACTTCGCTATAGCTCTGCAGGGTCGCGTTGCCGCCACTGTCATGGCACTGGTAGCAGGTTTCCTCGAGAGCAGCCGTGCCGGCGCCTCCGGCTTTAGGCGCAGCCGCCGTAGACGAACCTTCGTTCGTTCCCTCGCGCAAGAGACGCCGGGTACCCGCAACGGCATGGGTATCGTGACAGTTCAGGCAAGAGGCCTTCCACACGGGTAGATTGGTCGGAAATTCGCGCCGGGTCGCGTGGGTATTGCTGTACAACTCGTTTGCCACATCCGGGTTGGCATGCGCCGAGAAAGCCCAGGATGCTCCACCCTTGTCATGACAGGCCATGCAGATGATGTCGCCGGCGTTGTCGGCGTCGACATAACCGGTAGAGCTTGGCGGGTTCATTTCCTGAAAACGGTTAAGGCGCAGGAATTTCTGGTTACCGACCGCTGAGTTGGTTTCCCGGATATGGGGATCGTGACAAGTGGTGCACTGGATTTGAGCGTTGATGCTGTAGGGCGACAGCGGACCCGCGCCATCAGGGTCAAATGCTGTTCCCCCACCAGTATTCTGCAGCGGCAACTTGGGCTTCACTCCAGGCGCCCGGACTCCGACCAAGGTGGTGTTCAGGCTCGGTTTACGCAATTCGCCATCAGTATCTGCCAGCGAATCGTTGTAGGAAATCGAGATCGGATGATCGTTGGTCAGATCGGTTCCCAGGTTGCGGGTAAATCCTGTATCGGCGCCGCTTCCGGTCGGCATGGTCGTAACCCCGCCCTGCATGGCGATCACATTGCTGTTGGCGGCCGTTCCACTTTTATCCAGGCCGTTGAGCACGTTCACATTGCCAACGGCGACCGTACCATCGTGACAAGACAAGCAAAGTTTCGAACTGCCACCAGGCTGCATCAGCGACCCCTGTACCTGCTTGGCATCCAGCGTCGATGAATCATAGAGAACATAATTCGGTGTATATCCTGCCCCGGCCACCTTGCGGTTCCAGAGTGGCTTGGTGGACGATGAGCCGCCATGAGGCGTGTGGCAGAAAATGCAAACCTGCGTTTCGCTGCTGGCTTTTGCCGTCCGCACCGGGACCGAGCCGGCACCGGCCGAGGGGTGCGTATAACCAGAACCATCGGCGCTCGCCGAGAGGTTGTGCTTGGTACCACGAATATCTGACACCCGCGCCGCATGAACGGATTCCAGACCATAGCGGAAAACGGCAAACATCGTGATGAAAAGCACCATCATCAACTGGATGGTGCGAGGCGACAGGCGCGACTCAGTTGCCTCCATGATCGCCCCCACCCAGAAACTGAAACACAGTGATCCTTCCGTTGAATGTATCCGCCACAAAAACCCGGTTGCCCTTGTCTATCCATACGCCGCCAGGCAAATAAAAATTACCCGCAGCCTTGCCGGTGCCACCGATTGGAAGCAGAAACCGCGCCTGATCGTCGAAAACCAGCAGGTGGTCGTAGTAAGACTCGATCACATAGAGATTGTCTTCAGAATCGATGGCGACGCCCTTGGGACGGACCAGATTGCCCATCATGGTGCCCCGCTCGCCAACAATTTCCGACCTGTCGCTGCCATCCAGAGATATCAACTGGACACGGGCATTCATCGTATCCGAGACGACCAGTCGGTCACGCGACAGGGAGAGAAAAGTCGGGAAATTGAACTCGCCCGCCCCTTCGCCACGTTTGCCAATGGTCCGGACCTGCCGGCCTGTCATGTCAAAGACCTTGATCTGATGGGCCTGTGTATCCGAGACGTAAAGCAGCCCTTCCTTCTCGTCCCATGCCAGGCCGGTCGGACGCTCCAGCAGGCCGCTATCGACGACGAGCGTTCCGTTGCCCAGCGGATCGAGCGAATAGACTTGTTTGAGATCAGAATCGGCCACAAAGACACTTCCTGCCGGGCCAAGGGCGATCCCTGTCGGAGAGGCAAAGCGGCGAAAACCCTTGGCAAACTCCCAGACATCGAGTCGACCGTTGGCCGGGTCAAAAACGAAGACCGCCGAACGACTGACATCGGTGACCAATATCCGCCCGTTTTCGTCCACAACACCGGATAGCGGCCGCTGCAGAACGACAGCATCCTGCCCCTCGAATAGCCCAGCAATCCACTTCAGCGCTTCAATGATTACGTTTTTCTTCTTGCCTTCGCGCTCGACGAAATTCTGTTCGCCGGTCAGTTCGCCGACATATACGTAACGCGGCACTTCCTCGTCGCTGAGTGGCGGGAAGTAAATCTTCTTGCCGGCCGTCACCTGACCGGGATCGAAACGCATGACCAGAGGCTCGGATGCACACCCGGCCAACAGAAGGGCAAACAGTACGGTGACGATGAATCTCATGCCCGCAACCGGAAGGAGGCCACCCGACGACCGGCACCGTCGGCCACATACAGGGTCTGCTGAGCGATCGCCATACCGCGAGGATCAACCAGGCCAAGCGAGGCGAAATCAGCCTCGGCCAGCAATGCCCCCTGCCGCCACACCCGAACCTCTCGTTCGCGCACATCGGCGACAGCAAGCCAGCCATCCCCGGCAGCCAGAGCGGCTGCCTGACCGATATCCTCGGCGATCACTTCCATGTTGCGCGAACCGAAAGTGTCTATGGCGGCAATGCACTGGCAGGCCCGCCCGGCGATATAGACAGTCGTGCCATCCATGGCCATGGCCGCCGGCTGTTCCGGCACCACGCCCTGCGGCATGACGATCCCGCCACGGCCATGGGGCATGATTTCCTCGAGGCGGCGCTGTACCCTGTCGAGGCCATAGTAGCGGCCGCTGGCGGCATCGACGGCCACCTCGTCATAGAAAACACCGCCACCGAGCTGAGCGTCAATGGTTTGGATGACGCGCCCGGTACGGCTGATCCTGACCATGGGCGCACTCATGCCATTGACGACGACAACCGAACCATCGGGTGCCGCCGCAAGCCGGGTCTGCTGGGTCACCCGCAGGCCGCGCACGATGTTCATGGCATCGAGCATCGGATCGTAACGGAAAATCGCCTGCAGACCGGCATCGGCAATGAAGATGTCGCGCATCGGGGTCACGGCGACCGAAACCGGAGAGATGAACATGGTCATCGCCCCGATGCCACCCATGGCCGGATCGGGAAACCCGGCTTCGTTGGCGCGCTGGATGATGCGCCCGCCGATATAGGACTGCCCGGTCACCAGATGTCGGCTCTTCTCGGCAAATGCCAGCGGCGAGAGACCGAGTGCAGCCCCGGCCAGAAACCCTTTGAGCAGGGTCCGCCGACCATCGTTCACGATCGGGTTTGACGTGCCGCGCTTACCAGCGCCCTGGTCCAGAAGTCTCGTGTCCACCAAACACCCCCGTCGGCAGGCCCGGCTTTCCCGAATGGCAGAGATCGCAATTCTCGGGGGACCAGGCAATATCGTTGTTGTGGCAGGCGCCGCAGAACTTTCCTTCGATGATGTCAGTCATCGTGATCGTGTTGCTGCCGGCCCGCATTTTGAATCCTAGCTCAGCATGACAGACCTTGCAGCGGAATCGGATACGGTGGAACCAGTGGGGAAAAACCACCGGACGCATCCCGTTCTTTTCGGCCTGACGATTGATGACGATGTCGGCGTATTCGGCCTGTGTCGTCGCCGGAACCGTGGCGAGGCAAAACGAAACCAGCGACAAGGCGCCGATTTTTCGCAGCAGGTTGCAGAGTGATTTCATTTCTGCCCCTGACCGACGGCCTGGTGGATGCGCGGATCAATGCCGGATGGAATGACCGGCTTGCTCGTTCCTGGCCGGGGAATGCTGTGACAGCGCGCGCACTCGGTCAGCGGGAAGGCGACTGCACCGTGACAGACCCCGCACTGCTCACCCTGCAATATCTTGAACATCGAAATCTTGCTTTGCCCTGCACTCTTGGCGAACAGGCCGTCGTGACAATTGACACAGTCGAGCCACTCGGTATGCGGGCGATGGGGGAAACGCACGGCCGGCATGCCCCCCTTGGCATCGAGGATGACATCCAGGTCAAGTTTCTGCACGACGGTCTGCGGAAAAAGCTTCTCGCGTGGCCGGATTTCGCCCTTGTCCAGTACCTGCACCCAGCGCACCTGGTTGCCGGCATGATCGGGAGTCAGCCCCTGCAGGGCCTCGCGGGGTTGCTGCAATATCTTCACGGCACGCGAACGCGGGTCGTGGATGCCATCGTTGGCCAGCGGCAGCCACTCCCCGGCCCAACTGCTGCGGACCAGCAGCAGAGAAAGCAGCAGAAAAAGCGCAAGCCCGGGGCTAGCAACTCCCCGGGCCAGGCCAGAAAAGGTTTCGAGAAACTCAGCCCGGAATGTAGATACCGGCATTCCGGATCGCTCTGACCAGTTCGACGGTCGATTCTTCGAGCAACTTCACGGCCTGCGCGTGATCACGCCTGGCAGCTGCCGACTCGGCCGCTGAGCGCAGCTCCTTCGCTTTGGTGACAAATCCCTGAACCTGTTGATCAAGCATCGGGTTTCCGGCCCGTTTTTCCTCGACCAGCACCTTGATCAGCATCTGGTGCGTATCGTTACGGTCGATTTCGTAGTGGTATTCCTCTTCCTTGCTGGCAAAGTTGAGCGAGCGCACCAGGGTATCGCCGCTGCGCAGCGAACTGATCCCGGCCTTGGCGACCAGATAGGCACGGTCGAGTTCTGTACGTCCTTCCTTGTACTTCCCACTCTGCGCCAGACGAGCGGCCTCGGCCACTGACTTGTCGATCTGCGCGACGGTTTCGCTGACGGTCTTGGAAGCGCTGCCCTTTTCGCTGGCAACGCGACGGTAGGCGCCGAGCAAGGCATTGACGCTGTCGAGACGCGCCCGGTAGTCAGCCTCAAGTTTCTTCGCCGTCACCTCTTCCGGAGCCGCCAGACGAACAGCCTCGAAAAATGCAGCGCGCACTTCAGCCAGCTGGCTGTTGGCCTTTTCCAGATCGCCTGCGTTGAACGATGCCCTGGCTGACTTGTAGATTTCGCGGGCGCGGTCGCGCCGGGCCATCGCCTCGGGTGCCTTGCTGCTCTCTATCTGACGGGCAGCCGATGAGGACTCGAGCAACTTGCCGACCGACTCCATATTGAAGAGCAACTGGTCCTTGTCGATCTTGCCGGCCGAAAGACGCGTGGCGGCGCTTTCCTGGGCGATTGCACCCTGGGCAACAAGACCCTGGCCGGCCACAAGGGCCACGGCGAGCAGACCTGCCTTAAGTATGAACTTTTCCATTCAATTCTTCCCTTTGCAGGGGAAACGCACCAAGCGTTCCCCGCTGATTAATCACTTGGCGGCAGTGGCCGGGGCCGGCGCCTTCGCAATATCCTTCTTCTTCGAATGGCAGTTGCGGCACTCGGAAACCGGGAAGGCCACCTTTCCATGGCAGACACCGCACTTCTCACCGAGCAGGATGGCGGCCATGCTGATCGCGTTGGCCCCCTTCTGCGGCACGAAGATGGCCGGGTGGCAGTTCGAGCAATCCAGCCATTCGGTATGCTGCTTGTGCGGATAGACCACGTCCGGCATCGAGCCCTTCACTTCGCGGACGATGTTCATGTCCATCACGATCGGTTCGGCCTTGGGATCATTCCGGTCATAGCGCGGGTTGATCTTTTTCTGTCCGATCGCTTCAACCCAGTTCACCCGGTTGCCCGACATGCTCTTCGGCAAAGAACTGAAGGCAGTCAGCGGGGGCTGCAGGGCGTGCGTGCCATCGTTCGACGGATCGTGGATACCATCTTCGGGTGGCGGCAGATTCCGCTTGCTTGCCGGTTTCAGAAGGCGATTGAAGGAATTGATGTCCGCAGCAGATGCCTCGGTCGCCACTACAGACGAGGAAGCACTTGCGGCAACCGGAGCAGGGGCTGGCGCCGGCTTGGCTTCTGCCTTCCTGGGTTCCTCTTTCTTCGGCTCTTCCTTCTTGACTTCAGCCTTCTTCGGTTCCTCCTTCTTCGGTTCGACTTCCGGCTTGGCAGCCTTCACGGCATCCTTGACGGAGGCCAGCATGTAATCCACCGCTGCCTTGACCTCGGCGTCCGGCAGGGTCATGTGCCCGCCCTTGGCCGGCATGCCCTTCGGTGTGCCGTTCAGTGCACTTTGATAGAGGCTGGCAACACCCTTCGCGGCCCGCGGCGCCCAGTCGCCGCCATTACCCAGGCGCGGCGAGCCGGCCAGACCGGTGGCGTGGCAGGTCGAACAAACCTTGGTATAAACATCCTTGCCGGACTGTTGGGCAAATACTGGAAGTGCAAGACACAGACCAGCGACGATGGCGGTAATACGATTCGAAATTTTCATGGCGACCTCCCTCACTTCTTCGGGGCGCCAGAGGGCTGCGCCAGTTTCTGAACGGTACTTTCGTGGACCTGCGTCGGCGTATTCGGCTTGCCGGAATGGCACAGGTTGCAGTTTTCGACGGACCAGGCGATGTCGCCGTTATGACAGGCGCCACAGAACTGGCCGTCGATAATCTTGACCATGTTGATCTCGTTGCCACCTGCCTGGAACTTGAAGCCCAAGTCGGCATGGCAGACCTTGCAGCGGAAGCGGACACGATGAAACCAATGGGGGAAGACCACCGGACGCATGCCGGCACCGTCCGAATAGTTGTTGATGACCACATCACCGTATTCGGCCTGCGCATCGTTGATGTCCACGAACATGACTGCGGACAAGATCAGGACCGCGGCTAGCGCGATACTCGCCCTCAGCTTCGAGAGAATTTTCATTACACGACCTCTTGGTTTTATATGCACTGATCAGCCAGCCCGACTCAGCGGAATCAGTAAGAACCGATTTGCCGGGACACCTGGAAAAACAGCAATGCATTTTTCTTGCCACCCACCTCGTTGTTGACCAGCGAGAGGCGGAAATCGAGCAGACCGATCCGATATTCAAGGCGATTGCTCAGCGTAAAGCGAGCCCGGTCGATCTCACCATTGGTGTTGCCGTACAGACGGTCGTCACGCAAACGGGTGTCAGCGGCAAAGCTCAGCGTATAACGCAGCCCGCGAACACCAGCAAAACGCGAGTGGTTATAAGAGGCGGAGCCGTTGAGCGTCATGTGCTGCGCATTTTGAGTAACCGGAATTCCAAAGGAATCAACGGTTTTGAAGCTCTGATCCGACCAGTTGAACATCAGGTTGATATTGGCCGAAGAAACCTGGGAAAGCTGCCCCTGGCCGAAGAAACCAACATTCAGTACCTGATATTGCTGCTCGAGATAGCCGCTTGTACGCACATCCGACAACATGGTGCTGACCGAACCGGAGAAGCGTTCGGCCGCGACCAGGCCGAGATTGGCGGAAATCGTATGGGTCAGGGACTGCGTGCTCCCGACCATGGCGCTATTGATCACATTGAACGACTGCGAACCGTTGAACGACAGCGTTTGCCCCGGCGAAACGGTGAAGATCCGTGAAAGGTTATGACTGGCCTGGCCGCCGGTCGTCGAATTCGAAGGCGTCGTTCCGACCGCACTTTGCCAGTTGGCATTGACACCGGTGTTCCAGTTATAAGAAAAATTCCCAAAACTGAGAGGCTTTCCCACGTAGCTGATCGCCGAACCCAGCTGGGTAAGCGTCTGGCTCGCACCCTTGGATTGGGTGAGCTGGTTCATGGCGCCATTCAATGAGAGCGACAGGTTGTTCGAGTAGCGGTAGAGCGCGGAAAGATTGCCGCCCAGTGACTGGGCGGTAAATGCCTCGCTGCCGAACTGGGTATCCTGCGAGGTATAGCGCAAGCCACCATTCAGCGTCAGCGGCAGGTCTTCAAGATCTTCGAAGTCAGGCAACCATGAACCATAGGTATAAAGCTGCAGGTAGCGGCCGCGGCTGGAAATCGGGTCACCGATGCCGCTCGACGTGCGGGTGTCGCTATCGGAGTAATTCATCGTCGCACCCAGATTCAGCGTGTCGCTGATATTGGCAATATGCGACGAATTCACACCAATCAATCGGGCGTGGTCCCCTGTTCCAGTTCGCTGCCCAAGCGAATAGCGCCCGTTGATCGAGTTCTGGACAATCCCGGTCTGCGTCGAATATCCACCGGACAGCGCGGTAACCTCATCACGTTCTCCATTCGCGGTAGTGACCTCGCTGCGATCGAAGATCACGTTCCCGCCACTTGTGCCATCCTCGGAACGGAAATTCTGGGTCATGCCGAAACGGTTGCTGACGTAGTCATTGACCACGAGAATCCCGCTTGTCCGGCTATCCGTTCGGTCAAAATACGCCCGAAATGGAAAGCGACTACTCGAGAACATGTTGACCTCGCCACCGCCGACGACATTATTGCTGCGGCTGGCTTCACCATCCCCGCCCCCCGGACTGCTGCTGTTTGAAGATGACGTGGTTATTCCGACACGGGCGCTGACCCGGGCAAACCAGGGGGCATAGATATAACTGGCCGCCGACAGGTTGGCAAAGACCCCTTGCGACGAGGAGGAGTATCCGGAATTTGTCGAGCTTTTCTGGTGCGAGTAACCAAGGCTTCCACCCCAGCGTACGGGTGGAATTTCCCATCCAAAGGCACCGAAATAACCGGAGTCCTTTGCCGCCGCGCCATTTCCGGCCACTCCACCGGTTGCCACCGGTATCTGTGCATTGGCCTCGCCACTCGAACGGCTTGCTGGCTGAGCAAATCCGGGGGATACCTGCCCCGGCGCCGGCTGAACAAGCCCCCCCGGCCGCCCAACCCCAGCCGCACCCGGCATGGGCATGGACAATTCCCTGGCTTGGCGAAGTGGCGACGACTGATCAGGCACTGTCATCCAGCGTGGCTCACCCGCACCTGGTGCCGTACCAGACGTCATCTGACTCAGGCGAAGCGGCAATTCGATGTCGGCAGGCCATTCTTCCCGAGCCCGGCCGAGCATTGATGTCATGCGAAGGGCCAGCCCCTCACCCCGCTGCTCCAGAAAGACTTTTTCCTCGCCCGGAGGAGATGCGAGAAGCGAATTGCTCGAACGCAGGAAGATCTCCCCCTCCTGCCCTTCCTGGGCGATATCAGCCAGGGCCGCCTGCACGGCGCTGGCCATGACTGCCTCACGAACAGGCGGGCCCAGCTCCGGCCCACTGCCCTCGATCGCCAAGACGCACGAGGAAACCGACAACGCCCCGCCAGCCAGACCTGAAATCAGGTATCTGGAGCCGGAAATGCGCGCGCGAGAGCCGGGCTTGCCCACCGTCTATGAAACCAAGTTGATTATTTCTTCGCACCTTCACGCTGCTCCGTCGAGGCAGCATGCATGAACTTGACATCAGCCTTGGCCACCAATCGGTCGATCAGTACTTTCCAGGCTGCGTCCTGACGTTCACGCACCAGCAAATCCCGTGCTCGCTCTGAAACATCAGCAAACGCGCGCTGCTTGGCAGGGAGGCGGTCAATCAGCCGGAAGATCGCCACGCCTTCGAGGGTATCGATCGGCTCGTTAACCTTGCCCACCTCGAACTTGTCAATCTTCTGCTGGATGTTTTCCGGCAGCATGCCGCGATGAAGATAGCCCATGTCCCCACTCTTCTCGGCGTAAACACTGGAATGAAGGCGGGCGGCCTCGTCGAAGTCGGCGCCATTCTGCAAACGGCTGAAAATCGCCCGTGCCTCTTCACGACTGCCTTGCCATGCTGTTGCCGGCGAAGATGGATCAACAGCAAGCAGGATCACCGCCAGACGAAGTTTTTCAGGTTCGGTAAACAGGCCTGGATTCTTGTCAAAATAGGCGCGAACCTCGGCATCCGTAGGTGACGGGACATTACGTACCTGCTTGTCGAGCAAGGAAATCAGACTTTGCTCGGAAAGCTGCTTTCTCAATTCGGGGAGAACGGCTTCACGATTCTGCTGCCATTGCGGGCTGTTGGTGTAGCGCTTTTCATACCCAGCCAGGGTTTCCTCAATCTGCGTCAGGTCGGGGGCAATATTCCGGCGCTCTGCTTCCTCAAGCAAAACGATACGCTGGACCAGCTTGCTCTTGATCTCCTCACGAACTCCGGCGAGTTCGTTCTCCGGAATCTGTCCATGGTAGAAACGCTGGCGCACCAGTGTTGTAAAGGCTGCCTCGTAATCGGATGTTGGAATCGAGCGCCCATTGATCACGGCAAAGACGCGATCATGCATTTCGTTGTGAGATGCTGCCGCAGCCTGCCCGGACTCTACCGCTGGCGTTGGTGTTGCCGCAGCCTGGGCCCAGACAGCAGGCAATCCGGCCAGTCCGACCATCAAGGCGAACGCAAGGCGAAGCTTGGCTTGGGATTTCGTTTTCACTTGACCATTCTCCTGAAAAGGAAAACGGGCCGAACACACTGCGTGCCGGCCCGCTTCAAAGGACACTTACGGTAGACCGCAGGCCTTACTTGTTATGACATGCCAGGCAAACTGCACTCTGGGTATTCTGAATACGCAGGAAAGTAGCGTTTTCAGAGTGAGGATCGTGGCAGCTGGCGCATTCAACGAACGGCTGGTGCTGGCCGGAAGTCAGATCACCTGCCAGGGTCGGCGCACGGGCATAGAGGATCATGTCGGTCTTCTGACGCGTCCCGGCTGCTCCCGCTGCGGTATCCACCCACCAGGCGCGATGGCCACCAATCAGTCCGTTTTGCGGCGCATTGAAGTCGGCATCCCGGCAGCTACCCTGAGAAGCCGCGGTCGTATCCGCACCGCCGGTACTAACACCGCCGCCGCAATACTGGATACCGACCGGGTGATCGTTGGTCAGGTCGGTGCCGAGCATGGCGATGAACTCACCGGCGTTAGTCATCTTGCCGGTGCCATCCTGACGAGCCCCCGTCCATGCGCCGCCCGTGATGGTTGAACCGGCAGCGCTGTAACCGCCCGAGCCCGGCTTGTTGATCATGGTATCCATGGCCTGGGTACCGTCATGGCAGGAGAGGCAGGCCAGCGAGATACCGGACATATCCACCGAACCGTCAATCGTTGCAGAAACCGCAGTCGTGTAGGTCGTATAGGAGCTACCAGCGGCAACCGGCTTGTTCCACAACGGCGCTTTGACGTTGGTATTCGAGGCGTGTGGCGTGTGGCAGAAGACACAGATTTCTGTCGTACCTGCCGTCATGTAGTTTTCGTTGACGGCGTTGTTGGCGCCAAGATTGTGCTTGGTATTGGCGATACCCGCATGCACCCCGACCGCCCCCAGCGCGAGTGCGGCAACCGCAATCATCTTGGCAACGCGCCCGGAAAGGCGTCGCGTTTCCCTGGTGTGTTTGAACATAGTTTGACTCCCGACCCGTAAAGAATTGATCAAGTTATGCGAGCCATCAGGCCCGGACGGTCAACATAAAGCACATGGCATGCCAGAAATACTAACCATAAATAGATCAATGGGTTATGCGAAACGAAAGGCGGAATCGGCAAAAAACGAAAGCATTTACCCACACTTTGGAAGTGGATTTTCCCGTTCTCAGGAAGCCGCTCTTCCCAGGCTTGGGAAGACTCCCCCTGCGAGCCGCCTATTTGGCCGGTGCCCGCCTGGCCAGGAAGCCCATATCGACCCCCAGCGCATGTGGCCGATAAATATCAATCTTCTTGAACCATTGATCGACCATGTAAACGCGTCCATCTTCATCGACGTAAATACCGGACGGCAGCATGTACCGCGCCGGCCCGTCACGTTCGGAACGCTCGCCGATGAACATCAGCAAATCGCCATCCGGGTTGAATATCTGAAAATTGCCGAAAGCCGCATCGACTACATAGACATTGCCGGCCGCATCGGTCGCTATCTCCTTCGGCCGGGCAAAATTGCCCATCTGCTTGCCCACCGACCCGAAACTGTTGATGAACCGCCCCGTCCGGTCGAATACCTGAACACGGAAATTACCGCCATCGACCACATAGATCTGACCATGGATACCAATGGCCACGTCACGCGGCAGGTTGAATTCACCAGGGCCAATACCCCGCTTGCCAAGATCGAACAAGTGCGTACCGTTGTTCGAGTCGAAAACCCTGATCTTGTGCTGATCCGACGAAACGCCGCCGATATCAGTCACGAAGACCCGTTGCCCAAAAGTATCGACCGTCACACTGGACAAGCGCTCGAAAACCTTGGGTCCGCCGATCTTGCGCAGGTATTTGCCATCCCGGTCGTACACCATGATGGCCTTGGCTGTACCGTCCGCCACATACAGATTCCCCTGGGCATCGACATCAATGCCAAGTGGTTTGGTCAGGGGGCCAAGTTCATCATCACCGATCTTGAAATAGCGGCCCTCCGGGACATCGAACACCTTGACGAAACGGTCCGCCGAATCGCTGACAAATATCCGTCCCCGATGCACGGCCACGGCATAAGGCTTAAGCAGGCCCTCAGAGCGCTCCAGGTCGCCGGTCAGCGCACGCTTCAAGGCAGCATCGTTCTTTCTCGGCGTAACGTCGGCACTTCCGTAGATGGTCCGTTCATAGGCGTAGCGAGGCTCATCAGGCGGCGGCGGGTAGATCAGCAGACTGGGTTTATCCGCATCAGTGCGCTCCTGCACCGGGGCACAACCAGCGAGAGCAGCGATCGCGACAGCCAGGAAGAGTTTTCCCAAACTCGCGAATTTTCCACAAGGTGTATTCATTGACCTACCCCTTTCAAAATTACTTGTCATGGCACGTCAGGCACAGGCGGCTGCCGGCGTTATCGACCCGGAGGAACAGACGGGTCGAGATATGAGGATCGTGGCAACTGCTGCATTCGACAAACGGCACTTCGCCAGTGGCAGCCGGGCGAGCGTAGAGCGGCAGATCTGCACGTGTCCGAAATGGGGTCACACCCGAGGCCGACACCCACCACACCGTGCGGTTATCGACCAAGCCACGACTGGGCAGACGAAAATCGTCCAGCGCCTTGAGTTCTTTGGCCGAGCGGGACGGCGAGCCCTCACCGAGCACCATCTCCGTTGGAGTGCGTTCTCGCCCCCGAGAATAACCACGGTAAGGAATACCAAATGGATGATCGCTCTCGGCAGACTGCACCGAAAATGCCTGATTGGCATCGTGACATGAGAGACAGGCAATGGACTGCGAGCCGACAGCCGGCTTGTCGCCGAATTGCAGGCGACCGATATCGTCGTACATCACGAAGGAATGCTCGTTGGGCAACGAGGGCTGCCACATGGGCTGCATGTTCACGCCGCTACGGGTTAAATCGCCCGGAGTCAGTTGTGGCGTGTGGCAGAACACACAAACCTCTTCGGGTTCGACCAGCGCCCCCTGACGCGTAAGGTTGTGCGGGGTGGTGCGAATATCGGCTGCCCCCAGATATCGATCGGGCACCAAGCCAACAACCACCAGCACCATCAACAGTGCAATTCTTATCGACAGACGCTACTCCAAAAAAACCGCAACCCGATTGCTCGGGTTGCGGGCAAATGGCTACCGAACAATCGTTCAGGGAGGTGATGAAGTACTTGGGAGGGTACTTTTGCCCGGTAGCCCGTCTGGAAACTATTTATTCCCGTTCAGCATGTAATCAAGCGCCAGATAGACCTCGCCACGACTGAGCGAAGCGTTTCCGCCCTTTGGCGGCATGGCACCTTTTCCCCGCAAAACGGAAATCATCAATTCGGCAGGTCCTTTCTTAGCTCGCTCATTCCAATCCTCACTTACCCCGGGGCGAGGCGCTCCGCCAGTTCCCGGGCTATGACACATCGCACATGACTGCATGTAAACTTCTCGCCCCTTTAATGGCTGGTTGGCGCGATCCACTGCAACGCTTTGACCATCTGCGGCATCTACTGAACAAGACAGGAAGATCGCGAACGTGAACAGCAAGGATTGATTCATGCATCTTCCAGCCGATTATCGAATGAGGAGCAACAAGCCTGTTTGATTCACATGTAGCAATTGGCGTGCCACAAAACTGAACTCCGGCCTAAATATTGCTAGACCTTCTCCGACCAGACAATCAATGATCCAAGCGCTTCGGAGAACGTAACAAGATGACCCGGCACATCCAGCTTGCCAGCACACTTCTACTTGCCTGCCTTATTTCACTAGGCTCCACTGCCTTGGCCGGCGAGCGCCCCCTGAAAGGTGGCACTTCCAGGCCCGACGTGCTGTATCACAACTACTGCTCCGTCTGTCACGGCGACCGCGGCGATGGCAATAGCCGCGCCAAGAACAGTCTGGTTCCGCCTCCCAAGGACTTCACGCGGGCACCTGAACTGACGCGCGAAACGATGATCACCATAATCACCCACGGCAAACCGGGTACCGCAATGAGCGCCTGGAAAACCCAACTGGAGAGCAAGGAAATCGCTGCCCTGGCCGACTACATCCGGGCCACGTTCATGCAAGTCTCGCTGGATCCGAAATTGCAGCGCGGTCGGGTGGTTTACGCCCAGAACTGCATGGTCTGCCACGGCGAACGAGGCCAGGGCGCCCCCGGCGCTGCCGGCCTGATTCCCGCTCGCGATTTCACCACCCCGCAGGCTCGCACCGAACTGACCCGCGAGCGAATGATCAACGCAGTCACCCAAGGCCGCCCCAATACCGCCATGGCCGCTTTTGCCAATCGCCTGCCGGCCACGGACATCGAGTCCGTCGTCGATTACGTTCGCTTCGGCCTCATGCTCCCTGCCACCACAGGAATTTCCGGCACCAATGCCCATGCCGGACGCAAGGAACAACAGGCCAGCGAAGGCATGAACATGCCCTTCGCCAACGGCCTGGCCGGGAACGTCGCCAAGGGCGAAAAGCTGTACATGGCCAACTGCTCGACCTGTCATGGCACCAAGGGAGATGGCAAGGGGCCGCGCGCCTACTTCATCAATCCAAAGCCGCGGAATTTCATCGACAAAAATTTCCGGCTCGCGTTTAATCGCCCTGCAATCTATACCGCCGTCCACGATGGCCGCCTGGGGGCCGAAATGCCTGCCTGGAGCAAGGTATTGAGCGAACAGGAAATGACCGATGTCAGCGAGTTCGTTTTCCGCCGCTTCGTCCAGGGCCGTGGGCCATCCGCCAAATAACCTTTTACCCCCTGACGCATGACCATTCGTTTCATTACCGTTTTGCTGGCCGGAATTTCCCTGTGGAGCCCGGCCAGCGCTGCTTCCTCGCTGATTGAGGAAGGTCGTGCCGTTTACAATTTCCGCTGCTACTTCTGTCACGGCTATTCCGGCAATGGTCAAACCCTCGCCGCCACTTACCTGACGCCCAAGCCGACCAATTTTCAAGAGGCCGATCCGGCCAGATTCAATCCCGCGAAGGTCATGGCTGTACTTCAGGAGGGCAAGCCGGGCACGGCAATGAAGTCTTTCAAGGGCATCGTCTCGAACCGCGAAATGCAGGCAGTCGCCGAATTCGTGGTTGACGAATTCGTCCGACGCAAGGCTGAGAACACCCGTTACCACACCGCCGAAAACGGCTGGCCCGACCACGAACGCTACAAGAACGCCTTTCCCTTTGCCAAAGGCGAGATTCCACTTTCCCGACCATGGGAAAATCTGAGTGAGCGCGAATCACAAGGAAAGCGGCTCTATCTGGCCAGTTGCGTCAGTTGCCATGACCGTGGTGCTGCGACCGATGACGACATTTCCTGGGATTCCCGCCCTCTCTCCTTTCCGCGCAATAATTTCTCGCTGGCGGCTCCCCCGCCGAAGATAGACGCGATGACCAGCGCCAGCCCATATGCGCTGCACGACATTCCTCCCAAGGTGGCCGGCATGACCAGTCAGGAGCGCCGAGGCGAACGACTTTTCCAGATCAACTGCGCGTTTTGCCACGGTGCCGACGGCAGCGGCCAGAACTGGATCGGGAAGTTCATGGAACCACATCCGCGCAACCTCCGCGATCCTGCTTTCATGCGCACCGCCTCCCGCAGCACCCTCGCCCACGCGATCCGTGAAGGCCTGCCAAATACTTCGATGCCCGCCTGGAAATCAGTCCTCAAGGAAAGCGACATCCAGTCGATCATTGCCTACATCAATCGTGCCTTCCACCCGGTCGCGGGCAATCAGGCCAAGCAGTGAGGGTACTGCCAGCAAGCATCGATACTAGCTGGCGCTGTTTTTGCTGAGTACTCCCGAAAAGGCGCCGGAAATTTTCCGGGCTTATTCAGGGGGACTCAATGAGTGGATGGCAGCGCCTTATTGCCCGGGCCAAAGAAGCAAGCCAGTTAACTGCAGCACTGATCACGCTGGGCTTTGCCACGCCGGTTGCGCTCAACCTTTACATCCAGCGGGAAGATGCCGCCAATGCCGCTCGCGAACTTGCGGCGCTGCGGATCGAAGCGGTTGCCAATTCAGTGGCACGCGCCCTTGACCAGACCATAACGGCAACGGCAGTGCTGGCCGATGGCTTCGACCAGGGAAATCCAGAACTCCTGTCACGCACCTCCTCGAACATCCTGCGCATCATCGGTTCCGGTGCTCACATGGAGATCAAGCCTGAAGGTGGCCGACCGATCCTGATCGCCGCACACAACGCCCCCCCCAGCCAACTGGCACTACCCGGCGCCAATGCCGGCGGCGCCTGGAAGGCCCCGGTACCCATTGGCGATCCCGTTGTCAGTGTCCGCGACCAACAAATCGTCGTTACCCAAGCACTGGTGAACCACTCCCCGGAAGGACGCACCCGATTCTGGGGTTACGTCATCATCGGACAACCTTTTTCGGCCCTGGCCAAGACAGCTCAACTAAACCAACTGGTTTCGGAAACTTTTTCGATCCGGGTCAAATATCAAACCGTGGGGACCAATTTCGAAGTCCTTCTCTTCGACTCGTTCCCGGAAGGTATTGCGGCAATCGCCTACAAGACGATACGCCTCCCCGGTACAACCCAGATGCGTTTCGAGATCACATCGAAAGCATCGTCTCCCGGCATTGGCAGTGATTTGATCTTCCTCCTGCTGGCGAGCGCCTCGCTCTTTTCACTGGTGCTCTTCTCGCTGAAGCGACCGGCTGTTCTGCAGCAGCGTATCCGTATCGCCAACGAGCTTCTCGAGGATGAGAAACGCTCACTGCAGAATGAAATCGAAGTCCGCCTAGAAGCCGAGAAGATGCTGGAACGCTCCCACCGGTTACTCGACAGCATCTTCGAGCACATTCCTGGAATGATCATCCTGAAACGGGCCAGCGATCGGCGGATCGTCCGCATCAATCGCTCCGGCGAAGAGATGTTTTCGCGCAGCCGCCACACCCTGATCGGCCGTTCCAACGACGAAATATACGACCCCAACCTGGCCGACCGCCTCAATCAATCCGACAGCGAAGTCCTGGCCTCACGGGAACCGGTCGAACTACCGGTCGAGCAATATGTGACGCCCGGGCAGTCTCCCCGCTGGATCAGCGTCCGCAAGACTGTTCTGCTCGGCGAAGACAGCCTGCCTGAATACATTCTCGAATTCGGGCGTGACGTCACTGAGCAGGAGCAGCTTGACCTGCGTCTGCGCGAGCACCTGCACTTCCTTGAACAACTGGTGGATGCCATCCCCAGCCCACTGTTCCTCAAGGATCCCAAAGGCCGCTATCTGAGCGTCAATCACGCCTTTGAGCGGTATATGGGCATCACCCGTGAACAGATTACCGGCAAGACGGTATTCGACATTGCTTCGCCGGCCATGGCCAGGATGTACAACCGTGCCGACATGGAGCTGCTGGCCGCTGGAGGCACTCAGGTTTACGAAACATCGGTGAAGGACGTCCAGGGAAACCAACGTGACGTGATGTTCCATAAAGCAGTCTTTCACCAAACCGACGGCGACAAGGGCGGTATCGTCGGCATCATGCTGGACATTACCGAACGCAAGCGGACAGAACTGCAGGTGGCGCGCTTCAACTGTTTCCTGACGGTGCTCAACGATGTCAATGAGGTCATCGTCAGGACCCACGAACCCAGGCGCTTGCTGGAGCAAATCGCTGACCTGCTGTGCTCCAGCGGAAAATTTCCCGTTTCCTGGATTCAGCTGGGTGACGATCCGCAACCACTGATGTGCGAACGTTGCCGGGACGACGAGCCGCTGGTCCGCGAAATCCAGGCAGCCTGCCTCCCGGAAGGCGATGCCACGCGCAATACCGGACTTTATAAAAATCTGGCAGACGTACCGGGCATCCACTTGCTTGAAAAAACGCCGGGGCGCAACCTGCACAACGTCGCTATCCTGCCCATCGGCCTGCGGAACGCCACTGCGGCGCTGATTGGCATCCTCGACAACCAGGAAAGCGGTCTCACCAATCAGGAAAAGCAGCTGCTGGAGGATCTGGCCAACAACGTATCCCAGGCACTGGAACGCATCGAAACAGAAGCCCAGAAACGTGCCGCTGCCGAGCAACTCGAGCTGGCCGCCCGGGTTTTCGAGAACAGTGCTGAAGGCATCATGATCACCGATGCCAACAACCGGATATTGCTGGTCAACAAGACCTTCTCCAGCGTCACCCAATACGAGCCAGGTGAGGTGATCGGCCAGAATCCAAACCTGCTCAGTTCAGGGCGCCAGGGGCCTACCTTCTACAAATCCATGTGGGAATCGCTGCACAAAACCGGTGAATGGCATGGCGAGATCGAAAATCGGCGCAAGACCGGCGAGCTGTATCCGGAATGGTTGAACATCAGCGTCGTCCGGCAACCCGACGGCTCGATCAGCAACTACGTTGCCGTGTTTTCCGACCTGACCAATCACAAGGAAATCGAGAAACGCATCCAGTTCCTCTCGCATTTCGACACCCTCACCGCCCTCCCCAACCGGGCGCACTTCCACGACCAGCTGCAGCGGGCGATCACGACCGATGCCGGACGGCACTCAAAACTGGCCTTGCTGACACTGGACATCGACCGCTTCCAGCTGATCAACGACAGCCTGGGCCACGATGCCGGCGACAGCATCCTGATCGAAGTGGCGACCCGGCTCAAGGGCAGCCTGACGCCGGGCGATACGCTGTGCCGACTGGGTGGCGACGAATTTGCCATCATCCTGAATCATATCGAATCAAACGGCGATGCCTCGGCCATAGCGGTCGTCTGCCAGACCCGGCTGCGCAAGGCCATCCAGATCAATGGCCACGAAATTCATCTCTCAGCCAGCATCGGTATCAGCATTTTTCCGGACGATGCCCAAACCGTCGAAGGGATGGTCAGCTGCGCCGACTCTGCCATGTATTCGGCCATCGAACATGGTGGCAACACCTTCCGTTTCTTCCAGGCGGAAATGAATGCCCGTTCGGCCGAACGCATGCGCATCGAGTCGCTACTCCATCACGCCCTGGAACGCGGCGAGTTCTCGGTTTTCTTCCAGCCACTGGTCAATGCCAGGAACGGCCAGATCGATGGTGCCGAAGCCCTGCTGCGCTGGCACAACGAAGAGCTTGGCTCAATTGGCCCGAGCGTTTTTGTGCCGCTACTGGAAGATACCCAGCTCATTCGCCATGTCGGAAAATGGGTCTTGCGCAAGTCCTGCCTCGAAAACAAGCGCTGGCGCCAGCGGACCGGCCGGGACATGTTCGTTGCCGTCAATCTCTCCGCCGTACAACTGGCCGATGACAATCTGGTCAACGACATACGCCAGATACTGAACGAGACTGGTTGCGACCCACGCTACCTGGAAATCGAACTGACCGAAAGCTCGATCATGCACGACAGCGAACTGGGAATTCGTACGCTCAACCGACTGAAAGACCTCGGCATTCGACTCTCAATCGACGATTTCGGAACGGGATACTCCAGCTTGAGCTACCTGAACAGCTTCCCGCTCGACACCTTGAAAATCGATCGCAGCTTCGTCATGAACGCGGCCACAGACCAGAATGCCCAGGCCATCATCAAGGCAATTGTGGCCATGGGCCACACCCTGGGATTCGAGATCATTGCCGAAGGGGTCGAAGAACTGGAGCAACTCAACCTGCTACGCGAAAACAATGTGGATATCCTGCAGGGGTACTACTTCTCGCGTCCCATTCCGGCCATTGATTTTGAAGAGCTGGTGGCTCGTACAGCCGCCTATCCCTTGCCCGAACAACACCCGGGAGTAACAGGAAGCCAGTTGATCTCGCTAACCAGCCGGCGTCGATAAGTCGGCCACGCTGTCCTGGCCGCCTTTTTCACTTGGGAACATCCCAGCGACCCAGCGTCCGGTCAGAATTGCAGGCACGATCACCATCAGCATCGCCAAGGCTATTTCCAAGCCTGACAGCCAGCCACCATGCCGGGTAACATTGATGTGCCACTCGGCCTGAGACAAGCCTACGACTGTGCTGACCGCGTCGTCTGCAGGCAGCACCGGCTCGCCCTTGACGTTCTTGCAGTGTTCGGAATCGATTGGCTTCCAGCAAATCTCATAGCCGTACCCCAGCCGAGCGAACTCACCCTCCCCGGCCAGTAGTAACAAGCTGGGAAAATCGATCAAACCGATCGACAAACCCCAGAAACGACTGCGACCGTCTGCTCCAATTGTATAGAGGGGATAGCGTGCCAGCACGGCAACGCCTCCCTGGCGCAGCGTCAAGGGACCGGCAACAGCCATCTGCCGACGGGAAATGGCGAGATGGACTTCCCGGTTGCGGGTCTTGTCCACCAGCAAGTCGTGGCCAAAGGCCGCTTCGTTGCCCCGGATAGGATGGATATGCCGGATCACACCACCAGGCGCCAGTTCCAGGGCCCGCAAAAGCGGAAAACTGCTCAGCAACTCCTCGGCCAGCGCTTCAAAACGGACAATCATGCCCGTCTGGCGATCAACCGATGCTGTCAGCATATACACCCCGGCAGCCGCTTCGTTCACACGTTCAACCAGTTTGAGCGAAAAGGCATGCGCCGCCTCTCGCGCCTCGCCGCGCCGCTGTAATTCAACCAACTTCAAGACACAAATCGCCAGTAGCGACAGCAGGCAGGCCGCTGCAACCCCAGCAAGGTATCCGCGGAGCTGAAGCGGTTTCATTCTCTCTCCTAAAGGCATCCAGATGACTCAGTCGCACCTGGCATAAACGATGCATATGACTATTTAACTATGACTAAAGATATATCTTTTTGTTCCCTCTGAGGCAACTTTCAAGCAATGCCATTTCACCTTGTCCGTCATTTCACCCTCACCAGTCTGCTCTTTTTTCTCGCTGCAGGGGGAGCGCTTGGCTACTACTACCGCGACATGACGCTCAGCCGCATGTTGCAGCAACAGGAATCCGGCAATATTGACCTGACAAAAGTCTTCGCAAACTCCCTTTGGCAGCGCCATTTTTCATCGCTTCTTGAAGAGTCCAGAGGGAAGAATCCTCAAGAACTGAAAAACAATTCCCATCTCCGGGAAATTCACGCGGATGTGGTTGCGCTGATGCGCGGTAGCTCGGCCTACAAGATCAAGGTTTACGACCCTGCCGGCCGCACCATCTACTCTTCCGAGCTGACCCAGATTGGCGAGGACAAAAGTGCCAACCCCGGCTTTATCGGTGCGATCAATGGCAAGACTCAAACCGAACTGGTCCATAAGGCCAAGTTCAGTGCCTTTGAGCAGGTCGTCGAGAATCGTGACCTGATCCAGAGCTACATACCGCAATATGCACCCGACGGATCGACACCGGCTGGTGTCTTCGAGATCTATTCGGATGCCACCCCCTTCATGGCTGAACTACGCCGAGCGGAAATCCAGCTCGGCCTGATCGTTAGTGGCGCTCTCAGCCTCCTGTTCGGGGCGCTTTACCTGATCGTCCGCCGAGCCCAGAGCATCATCCGTCAGCAATCCAATGAAAAGCTGCATACCCAGCAGCACCTCGCACAATCGGAAAAAATGGCCTCACTCGGCCAACTGGTCGCTGGTGTGACACACCAGCTCAACACCCCCATCGGTTTTTCGCACAACAATGTCAGTCTGGCAATCTCCTGCCTCAAGGAACTGACGACCCCTTTGATGGTTGCCGCCCGGCTCTGCGAACTGGTCCAGCGGCTTCCCCCTGAGCGTGGGCAGATCACCCTGAATCTGGGCAAATCCCGCGAGGCACTGAAAAAGCTCTCCTTCCGCGGTGACGAGCTCAATGACCTGACCCTGATGCTCGGCGATGTCCTTTCGGGACTGGAGCAGATGCGGGAGCTAGTCGCCAATCTGCGTGACTTCACCCGCCTCGACCGCAGCAAGGTGGTCGATGCCGATCTCAATGCAGCATTGAAGAATGTCATCTATATCGCCCGGAGCTCAATCCCAACCAGCATCCAGATTTTCGAGGAGTTTGGCCAGCTACCGAAAGTGGCGTGCAATCCCTCCCAACTCAATCAGGTCTTTCTCAACCTGATCACCAATGCGGCCCAGGCCATTTCCGGGGACGGTCGCGTCGTTGTCCGCACCGTGGCCAATGGGAGCGAAATCATTATCGAAGTTTCCGATACCGGCTCGGGAATCTCACCCGATGTCCTGCCCCGGATTTTCGAAAGCTTCTACACCACCAAGCCACGAGGCATCGGAACTGGGCTGGGGTTGTCGATCGCCCGCGACATCGTCGAAAACCATGGCGGCGGGATTTCCGTAAGCAGCCAGCCGGGGCAAGGCACGACCTTCCGAATTACCCTCCCGCTCCAGGCACCCGATACGGTCCTCGCACTTTGATTCAGGAACATTATTCATGAACGCAAACCCACTCAGCATCCCGCTTCCCAACCCGCTGGAAAGACTCAAGGGACGGGTACTCTGCGTCGATGACGAACCAAACATCCTGCGAGCCCTGTCCTGGCTGCTGCGCAAGGACTTTCAGGTGGTCACGGCGGACAGCGCCAGGGAGGGGCTGCACCTGATCCGCAACGGCGATTTCGATGTCGTCATCAGCGACAACCGGATGCCCGAAATGAGCGGTGTCGAATTTCTGGGCCAGGTGAAGATGCTTGCACCACGTGCCATGCGCATCCTGCTCACCGGTTATTCCGATATGCAGGCAGTGATCCAGTCGGTTAACGAATCCGAAGTATTCCGTTTCGTCCCCAAGCCGTGGGATATCGTTGAACTGCCGATGATCGTGGCGCAGGCAGCCGAGATCGCCCGTCGCCAGGAAATCGGCCTGCCAACCGCCGAAGAACCCCATCCCGAAATCGCCGGCCTACGACTGCCGAAAATCCTGGTCCTTGACGAGGATGAGACCACCCATTCGGTAGTCGAAATGAGCGCCGGTGACCTCGCCCAGATCATCCACGTCACCAGCCCGGTCGATGCCTTCAAGATGCTCGAGGAAGAAGAAGTGGGCATCATTCTCTCAGAGCGCACCCTGGGTACCATGGACCTGACCCACCTGCTCTGCCTCCTGAAGCGCAAGCACCCGCAAATCGTCAGCATCGTGGTCACTGAATCGGAAGACAGCAACCTCATCTGCCGGATGATCAACCAGGGGCAGATCCATCGATTCATACCGAAGCCGCTCAAGGCAGGCAATCTGCGCCTTGCCCTCAAGTCAGCCATCGCCAAGCGGAGCGAGTTGCTCGAAAACCCGCTGCTCGCCGAACGTCATCAAGTTTCATCGCTTTCCGACAAGGAAACGAACGACCTCCAGCAGACGCTGACTGCCAGGGCCAGCGAGAGCCAGGACCCGGCTTCGGAAAAACATTCGTCTGCCACTGGCATGCTGGGCAGATTCTTCCGGCGCCTGTTCGGATCTTGAAAGCCCCGCTACGTATCAGGCTCGGCACCATGTTGATTGTCTCGAGCCTGCTCTGCTCATCTGCCCAAGGGGCAGAACGTGTGATGCAGCTCGCCTTTCTGCGCCCGGCAACTGCCCCGACCCAGGCCGACCAGGTGCTCAGCCACACCCAGGCAGAGCCGGAAGTTCCGGCTGCCCGCCGGGCCATTGACTCGGTAGACTTTCTCGATGACAACAACCCGGATCGCCATCGCCTGCAGCGGATTGGCGAGGCCACCAGGCACCTGCCCTATGACGCCAATGGTTTTCCGGACTGGATGAAGGCACTCAACAGAGGATTGATCAAGCCGCGGGCCGATCTGAGTGGCCAGAAAAAAATGGAGGTTCTCGACCTTGATATCGTGATGCGCAACACGAAGGAAATGCCCTTCGTGAAGTTCCCCCACCGCTCACACACCGAATGGCTGGCCTGTGCCAACTGTCATCCTGATCCGTTCCCGACCAAGGCCGGCGCATCGGAAATACGCATGGCCAATATCTTTCGTGGCCAGTTTTGCGGCAAGTGTCATGATCGCGTCGCCTTCGTCACCTTTTACTCATGCGACCGCTGCCACAGCCAGCCACAGAAAACATCGCCTAAACCCTGACGAAAGTAGCGCATCAAGGAGGACGACCCACCCCTTGCGGCGGAGCAATCGTCATTCGCTATCCGGTGCAGGCCTGGCGATGGCATAACCCTGGGCCCGATCACAGGGGTAACCGTGCAACAGAACAAGTTGGTCGAGGTTTTCCAGGCCTTCCGCCACTGCTTTCAAACCAAGCGCGTTGGCGAGGCCGAATATGGCATTGAGTATCTGCTTGTCACCGGCATCATTCAGATGCTGACGGATCAGGCTCCGGTCAACCTTGACCGTGTGGATAGGCAGATTGTGCAGTAGGTTGAGGCTGATAAAACCAGTCCCGAAATTGCCGAGTCCGAGCATCACGCCCAGGTCAGCCAATTCACGGAATACCCGCTGCGAATACTCCGCATCGTGCATGACGATCGACTCGGCGACTTCCAGCTCAAGCAATGCAGGTGACAGGCCGGCCCGGCGCAGGATATCGCGGATCACGCTGACCAGGTCGGGCCGCTTGAACTCGCTGGCCGACAGATTGACGGCAACCCGTACCGGCTGCTCCTCCAACTGCCACATACGAGCCTGGATGCAGGCAGTTTCGAGCACCCACTCACCGAGCCGGGTCATCAATCCAACCTCTTCGGCCAGTCCGATGAAATCATCCGGCATGAGCAGGTTGTCGCCATCCTGCCAGCGGATCAAGGCCTCCTTGCCATGCACGACGCCGCTTTGCAGGTCCACAATCGGCTGGTAATGGAGCAGGAATTCCCGGTTGATGAAGGCATCCTTGAGCTTGGCCTCCAGGTCAGCCCGACGCGTCGGCGAATCGATCATGTCAGACGTGAAGAAGCAGCGTCCGGCACGGCCGGCACGCTTGACCTGATACATGGCCGCATCGGCCGCCTTCATCAGGGTCTCGCCATCCCGCCCATCGTCGGGATAGAGGCTGATGCCGACGCTGGTCGTCACGATACGATCCTCCGTTCCCAGTCGAATCGGTTCCTGCATGGCGGCCAGTATCTTGGCGGCGACCGCTTCAGCATCATCCGGGCCGGTCGCTTCGGGCAACAGCACCGTGAATTCGTCGCCCGCAAAGCGGGCCACGGTATCCGCCGAACGGACACAGCCCTTCAGGCGCGTTGCGACCTCCTTCAATAACAGGTCACCGACGTCATGCCCTAGCTGGTCGTTGATCTGCTTGAACTTGTCAAGATCGAGGAACATCACGACGGGCCGCCTTCCCTTGTTCCGCTTGGCTTGCGACAGCGCCTGGTCGAGTCGGTCCTTGTAGAGCAGGCGGTTGGGAAGACCAGTCAGCGCATCATGGAATGCCTGGAAGGTAATTGCCTCCTCGCGCTCCTTGCGCTCGGTGATATCCGAAAAAATGGCGACGTAGTGTTCGACATCCCCAAGGCTGTTGCGGACCTCGCTCACGTTAAGCCACTCGGCGTAGACAGATCCATTCTTGCGCCTGTTCCAGATTTCCCCGCGCCACTCGCCATCCCGCTGGAGTGCTGCCCAGAAGATCTCGTAGAAATCATCCCCCTGCTTCCCGGACTTGAGAATGCCCGGTGTCTTGCCGATCACCTCCTCGGCCGTGTAGCCGGTGGTATCCGTAAAAGCCTTGTTGACAAGCTGAATTCGCGAATGGGCATCGGTGACCGTGATGCCTTCCAGCGAATTCTCAAAAACGATACGTGCCATGCGCTGTTGCTGAAGCAATTCGCCGGACTTCTCCATCACCCGGTTAAAAGCCGTTGTCGCGTCACCCACCTCGTCAGCCCGCAGGACTGGCAAGGGCTTGGCCTGCTCGATATCCTCATCGGCGACCCGGTTAAGGCCATCGGTCATTTCCTTGAGCGGACGGGTGACCAGTCGGGAGATGAACAGCCAGATGAAAGCGGCCAGCGGTATGCAGACCAACGCCCCGACCAGCAACGCACGCAGACCAAAACTGCGCGCCGTTTCAGCCGCCCGGGATAGCGACAATTCCATGCTTACTGCCCCGAGCACGGTTCCAGCCGGCACCTCGTGGCAGAACAGGCAGTTCTTGCCCAGATAGTTTTCGGCGGCCTTGACAGGGATGATGGCCTTGAGGCGCTCCTCGCCATCCTTGTTGCGTATCACATTGAAATAGGCCTCACCGGTCACCAGGACGCGGGTTTCCAGCGCGTCGGAAGCCGACTCTCCGTCAAAACCGAGCCCGTACTGCTTGATGACCCCGTCACCGCGGAACACCTTGAGCGCCTCGATATGATTCGTTTCCTTGATCTGGTCCAGGAAAATGGTCCGAAGGCCGATCGTCCCGGTGATCATCATCCCCGTCAGTCCGGCCAGCGTCATCTGGTGAACGCTCATCGCGAAATCTTTGGACTGCTCGATGGCGAGGTTCTTTTGCTCCAAAGTCGCCCAGTGAATCAGGCCTGCACCGGACAGCAGGACGGCGACCAGGATAGAAATCACCAGACGAACCCAGATTTTCGTTATTTTCATTCGGTTGATGCCGCTCTCTGCAGGAATGGGTTTGGTTTGACCATGATGCAACGCATTGGTGCGCCTAAGCAAGCAAGGCAGGAACCATACCGACTCTACGATCACCTGGCCCGCAGTTTGCTAAAAGACTCCCAGTAGCTGAGCCTCGGCGCTATCCAGACCAGGGCACGGCCTGCCGGCGGTGTGTTGATATCCGACCACCGAATTAATTCTGCCCCTGAGCGGGGCAAGCCAAAAGGAGTTGAAACACCATGAATCCGTCTCGTCGCAATTTGCTCAAGTACGGTGGCCTTTCACTGGCCATGATCCCGGTTGTCGCCATGGCTGCCAAAAACGACGGCATGCGCTCCAGCATGAAGTACAAGGACTCCCCGGAAGGCGACAAGGACTGCTCGACCTGCGTTCAGTTCGTCGCCCCGAATGCCTGCAAGATTTTCCCGGGTGATACCGAGATTTCCCCGAAAGGCTACTGCGTCGCCTACGCCAAGAAATAACAATGAACCGTATTCCGGGAGCAAGGCCATGTGCGCCTTGCTCTACCGGAATCGAGAATTTCAAAGGCGTTTTTCCATTTTCAAGAATTTTGCCGACTGACAGCCGTTCTTGACGCCCCGGAGTAATGCCTGCCAGCCGACGCGAGGTCAGCCAGTCATTTCACCACTTTGTGGCACCGCCACCTGCTCCGCTTCGCGACAGAATCCCCCGGAGCCTCCAGCGACGCTGCAGCAAGGAGTACTTTCGTGAGAACCAACGTGCTCAGATTCGAGCCAGATGCCTTTTCAGAGCGCAACAAGCAAGCAGACACGCCGCATCACAAGGCAGAAGAACCGGCCGCTGGTCAGCGCTTTCTTACCCCCCTGCCCACCATCGATCCATCCTTCATCGATGACTTGCACCCAGTGGCACTCCAGAAGGCGCGGCGGGCCCGGAGAGCCGACGAACCGATCGACGCGATTGCCTCCCTGGAAAGCATGCCTCATCTTCTCCACAAGATTCAGACACTCTGGAACAGCCGGGACCTCAATACCTTCATTTCGCATTTGCTGATGGACTCCCGCGATGGCAGCCGTGCCGGCTTTCCGTTCGGCATTGCCCGCGAACTGCTGTTCCTGGCCAAGACCAACCTCGTACTGCGCGCCCAGGAAGCCGCGCCCTTGCTCGGCATCAGTCTTGGCGAAGCCATGGACCTGATTTCCGGCGGCGATCAGATGGCACTGGGACACAGCAGCAGCGCCGATGATGTTTGGGCTAATCATGTCGCCAGTATTGGTGTGCCCCCAACACTCCAGCAGACTGGCGCCACTGTTGGTGAGGTTTTCGTACCCAAGCACGGCAAACCTGGCTCAGCCACCCCGGTTCGCCAACCGTCCATCAAGCTAACTCCCTTTGTCACCGAGCATCCTCCGCTTCCGCAATCGGTCAGACTCGACATCTCAACCCCCACGGCGCTGCGCTCGGCGCGCGGCGGCTTTGAAACCGGCGGCATCATGGATAGCGGGTTGTTCCGTTGCCTGGCCAAGGAATTGAGCAATCAGCACATCAGTCACCTGGTGCTCTCCAGTCTGGGTAACAGCGCGGAATGCGAATGGCTGCCCAGCGGTATCCGCTTTACACGAACACAATGTCGCTTCAACTGCATCGTCCTGCAGGTGGATCTGCTCAGCGCTCCCGAAGAACTGCTTCGCCAATGCGTCCGTGAAGGCGTCGACCACTTGGTCATCTACCTGAATCAGGCCAGCGGCAAATGGCGTTCACAGGCCCAGCAAATCAGCGCCATGGATCCGGATTATTTCCGGCGCGAAATCGGTCGCCTGATCGCTTTTCGCGATGAGCACGAGGATCGCTCAGGCCGGCGCTGCGAGATATCGGTCGCCAGTACCTCGCACCGTGCCAGTCATGCCATGGCGGAACAGTTCAAGGACGTCCACCTCCTGCCAGGCCTTGTTGCCTACAGCGAGGTAATTCTCCCTCCCGGCATCAAGCCGCAGGACGCCCTGGCGCGCGGCCAATGCCATTGCCTGTCACCATTCATCGAAGCCCATATTCGAACAAACGGACACCTGGTTGCTTGCGCCATGGACCATTCCGGGTATTCGTTTACTGCTGACCTCTCCAGGACGACATTCGTCGATGCATGGCAAGGTCAGGCTTTCCGAATGGTTCGCCAACGCGTCGCTCGCGGTGAAAAGGCTGGACGACTTTGCGAGATCTGTCCGCATCAGGCGATTACCCGCAGTCATTGATTCCTGCCGTACCTCCGGGCTCACCAACAAGGTGGGCTCGGCTGCGTCAGGCTTGAACTCAGGCCGCCTCTGACGAATCCTGAGTCCCCACAGGAAGACTCAGCACAAAGGTCGTCCCGCGCTCCATTTCGCTGCTGACAGTAATGTCCCCACCATGATGTTTGATGACATGGTAGGCCACGGCAAGACCGAGCCCCATCCCCTGCCCGACATCCCGCGTCGAAAAGAATGGATCGAATACCCGACCCAGGTTATCGGCCGCAATACCGTGACCAGTATCCGCAATCTCAATCTCCACCTTTTCGCCTGAGACACGCGTCGAGATGCGGACTTCCCCGGTGCCCTCAATGGCCTGAAGCGAATTGAGCAGGATGTTCCTGAATACCTGACCAAGCTGCGGCGCATTGCACAGGAGCAAGGGCAGATTGCCATAACTTGCGGAGATCGAAACGCGCTCACCAAAGTCATTGGCCATGCCAGCCAGGGTGCTCTGCAGACAGTGGTTCAGATCGGCTGTCTGCCACTCCTTTTGATCGACGAAGGAGAAGTCGCGCAAATCCTGAACGATCTGCCTGACCCTGGACAAACCATCCAGGGAATCCCGTATCAAGGGCGACAAATCCTCGAGAATAAAAGGCAGATCGATTTTTTCCTCAATCTCCCGAAGTTTTTCCGCCAGGTCAGGATGTGCCACAAGATGGGTCGCCAAAAGCGTCGACTGGTTGTTCAAACCCTTGACGAGGGCCTCGACGTAGCCTTGCATGACCGAAACATTGGAGATGATGAATCCGAGCGGATTATTGATTTCATGCGCCACCCCGGCGGCCAGTTGGCCGACGGCGGCCATCATTCTGGACTGCACCAACTGGCTGCGGGTGTCAGCCAGCTTGTCGATCAAGCGCTGCTGCTCGGCCTGTTCGGCCTGCAGGGCAGAGTTGGCAAGTTCCAGTTCCTGCGTTCGCTCATGCACCCGCAGTTCGAGGACCCGTTCACTTTCGCGCAGGGCAAGTTCAGCTTGCCAGTGCTGGAAGATCTCCGTCTGGAGACTCTCGTTTGCATCATTCAGCGCCGCCGTCCGCACCGAGACCTCCTGCGCCAACAACAAGGGCCGGTAAAGCAGATGAAAGGCGAGCAATGCCGATAAAACGCTGACCACCAGGACAACCAGCGATAACCACGTCAAGGTCAGCGTCGGCGTATGCCAGCCACCTGTGCGAACGACGCTCAAGGTCCACTCGCCGTTGGGAATGGTGATCCGGATGCTCACCGGATCGACCATGGGAACCTGCGTCGATCGCCAAATGGTCTGCAACTCACCACCACCAGGACGAACACGGGTTAACTCGAAATCGTGACCTTGCGCACGCTCGCCGGTCAATGCGCTGGACAGAAGCAAATCCTCAATCCGGACAAGCGCAGTGACGAACCCCCAGAAATGTTCCTCTCGCTTGCCGATATCAAGAAAGACCGGTAGCCGCCCGACCACGGCCTGGCCACCTTGCCTTAACTCGAATGGCCCGGCCAGGGTTAGTGCCCGCGACTTCAGGGCAAGAAAGGCCTCTTTGTTGCGCTCCGGATCATCAAGCAGGTTATGCCCGATTGCCGCTTCGTGGCCTGCCGTTGGGACGATATGCCTTATCACGCCATTGGGAGCCAACTGCAGCGCACTCAACCCCCCATACATGGTCAACATTCCGCTTGCCAGCGCTTCGAAATCCTCAGCTTGTCCATTTCCCTGGCGCAGTAACGCTGCCAGGGCATAAGTCGCAGAGAGCGAGCGGGTCAGCTGCTGTTCCAGTAGATGCCCATGGACTGATGCTGCAGCGATGGCTTCCCGCTTGTGCTCTTCGACCTCATTCTGGTCAAGCCACAGGATTACCGCGCTGCCCAACAGCATGCATCCAACAAAAACAATCAGAACCTTCCGGTAGAGGCTACGTAATAGCGCGGGGGCATGACGCTCTGTCTGAATGGGCGCAGCGGCTCGGGGTGAGATGAGGAGATCTTGCGATGGAACCATGCCAGTCCTTAAGCAAATCCCAAGCCCAAGGGAAAATAACCATTTATTTCATATGGTTATTCAAGAGTTTCCCACTGGCACGCAACCTGCTCATTGCCCTCCGACATTCAACATACTGAATCCAACGGAGCCGATAGATGCGCACACTATTAACCATCGCCAGCCTGGGGCTGCTGGGCATGACTTCCAGCACCTTTGCTTTAGACGAAGCAGCGGCGGAAAGCTTGGCACGCAAGAGCGGCTGCTTCAAGTGCCACGCCATCGACAAAAAGAAGGATGGCCCGCCCTACAAGGAAATCGCCGGTAAATGGAAGGGCAAGGGCGACGCCGAACAGAAGCTCACCACCCACGTCACCACCTCGCCCAAGGTCAAGATCGACGGCAAGGAAGAGGACCACGAACAACTGAAGAGCAAGGATCCGGGCGACGTGAAAAACGTCGTTCAGTGGATTCTGAGCCGCTAAGCGGCGTGTCTCGGGGGAAACATGAACGCTAAATCACACCAGGCAGCTCAACCCGGATTCTCAATACCGGGAAACAGATCTATTACTAACGTCATAATCTACGCACTATGGTTTATTGCCGCTGCATTTCTGACCACGACGCATGCCAGCCATGCCGCTGAAAATAAAGCACAAGTCAAAAACGGCATCATTTTCGATCAGGATGCAAAGTGCACGAAATGCCATGATGAGAACGAAAGCAACCCGGTTCTCAGCATTGGAAAAACCCGCCACGGCACCCGCGCCGATGGCCGCCTGCCCAGTTGTGTCGGCTGCCACGGCGACAGCGACACCCATGTAAACAAGCCGGAAGGCAAGAAGGAACGCCCGAAACCGACCTTCCCGTTCGGCAAGCAGACCCTCAACGACATCACCGCTCACAATGAGGTTTGCGCAAGCTGCCACAAGGGTGGCAAGTTCATTCACTGGCAGGGCAGTGCCCACTCGGCGCGCGATGTCGCCTGCACTTCGTGCCACCAACTGCACACGGCTCATGACAAGGTAAAGGACAAGCGCACCCAGCCTGAAGTCTGCTTCACCTGCCACAAGGAGCAACGTAGCCTGGTTAACAAGCAGTCGCACCACCCGATCGTCGAAGGCAAGGTCGCCTGCTCCGACTGCCATGCCTCGCACGGCTCGGCAGGACCAAAGCTGATGCAGCGCGACACCATTGCCGACACCTGCTTTACCTGCCACATGGAGAAACGCGGCCCCTTCGTGCGCAAGCACGAGCCAGCAGAAGACTGCACCATCTGCCACAACCCGCACGGCTCCTCCGTTGACAACCTGCTCAAGACGCGCCCGCCTTACCTTTGCCAGCAATGCCATGAACCCCAGACCCACCAGGGTGGCATCTCAGGATTCAACAGCGGCACAGGTGCCGGCACCCGAACCAAGGGCATCACGATGGGGCGTTCCTGCCTGAACTGTCATACCAATATCCATGGCACGAACAACCCGGCCAACGTGGGCAACGAGCGGACTTTCCGCCGCTAAGCGAGAGACAGACATGAACACCCAAACCCGGAAAGCAACCCTGCCCCTGCCGCTCAAGGCCAGTGTGGCCGCCACTCTGATCGCCTTCTCGACAGCCGGCCAGGCCGCCGATGAAGATCTCGACCCGGAAGTTCTGCGCCTGATCAGGCCGGAGAGCACAGTCAGTCTCGGCCTCGGCTCGGTCAGCGGCGACAGCCAGCGCTATGGCATGTACAACGGCCAGCACGACTCGGGCATCTTCGGCATCGGCGAATTTTCCCTTGTCCGCCGCGACGATGCCACCGGCACCTGGCTACGCGCCCAGGGCCGCAATCTCGGCATTCCGCAAGCCGAATTGCGGGTCGAGCACGAACGCCAGGGCCATTGGCAGTATTTCGTCGAATACGACCAGTCCACCCGCTACTCGCCCTATACCTTCTATAGCAATCTGCAGGGAGTCGGCTCGAATTCGCTCTCCTACGCGAATACCAACACCGCCCAACCCCGAAGTACGGCCAAACTCCCCGACATGAGTGTCGAGCGGCAAAATGCCCGCCTCGGCTTCAATTACCAGTTCAGTCGGGATCTGGAGTTCAGGGTCAACTTTCAGAATACCGAGAAGAAAGGCGAACGTCAGTTCGGCCGTGGGACACCCAGCGTTCAAGAGTTTCTGGTCGAGCCGATCGACTGGGTCACCCGGCAACTGGATGTGGTGCTGAACTACACAGGAAACAAGTTTCAGCTTTCCGGTGGCTACTACGGCTCGCTATTCCAGAATGCCAACAACCAGTTGAACATTGATGGTGGCAATACTGCCCTGCGCACTGCAGCCAGCCCGAACCTGCCCTTCACTGTGATGTCCCTGGCGCCGGACAACATTGCCCACCAGTTCCACCTGACGGGTGCGTACCAATTCACCGACAAGACGCGTGGCACATTCAAGGTGGCCCGCACCCTGGCCTCGCAACGCGACAGTTTTGTCTCCGTTCCTGCCCCCACGGGTGCCATCCCGACCGGTGGCCTCAACATGTCCGGACGTGGCGAACTGGGTGGGCGACTGGACACGACGCTGGTCAATCTTGGTCTGACGTCGCGCCCGATGAAGAATCTTTCAATGCTCGCCAATGTTCGCTACGAGGACCGCAATGACAACACGGCGGTCGCCCGCTACATCAATGTCACCAGTGCCGCTTCGTCGACCGATGGTTATAACGAACCGCGCTCGCTCAGTACCCTGAATGGCAAATTCGAAACCAGCTACCAACTGCCGGCCGGCTATCGGGTCACAGGTGGGATTGACTACGAAGAGAAGGAACGCTCGATTTCCGGCGTCCGCGTCGTCGGCTACCGAGCACGCACACAGGAAATCTCGGAGCGCATTGAACTGAAGAAATCGCTGGCGGAAGATCTCAATGGATCCCTCGCCTACATTCACAGCGACCGTAGCGGTTCGGCGTACGGTATTCTGCAGACCTATAACGCCACGACCGGCAATGTAAACCCCGGCGCCTCCTACTCGAATGGCATGCAACCGATCTATATTGCTGATCGCATCCGGAACAAGGTTCGCCTGTTCACCGATTGGACCCCGCTGGAACCGCTCAATCTCCAACTCGCCGCGGAAAGCGCCGAGGACAACTATGGCGCAGGCCGAAACAGTCTGGACATCGGCGTTCGCCGGGGCAGCGCCCAACTCGTCTCGCTTGATGCCACATGGGCCATCAACGACAAATGGCGTGTCAATGGCTGGCTGTCGCGTAACGTCACCCGCATGGATCAGGCCGACGGCAGCAGTGCAGCAACGCTGTGGGACGCATCGCTGATCAACCGTACCGACACCATTGGGATCGGCTTGCGCGGCAAGCTGACGGGGACCATCGACGTTGGGGCCGATGCCATGCTCGGCCGCGACAAGAGCGAATACAAGCAGGCCGGTGCCGCTGCAAACTCCCAAATACCGGATATCCGCTATGACCAGACCACGATCAAGTTCTTTGGCCGCTACGCGCTCGACAAGGACAGCAACCTCCGCCTCGACCTGGTCTTCGATCACCGCAAGACGAATGACTGGACCTGGAATGGTGCCGGATCATCCGGGGCATACGTTTATACCGATGGCAGCTGGGTTTATCAGGATCCGAATCAAAAAATCCACTTTATCGGCCTGACCTACAACTTCGCATTCCGCTAACCCCATGAACCCATTCGAAGCCATGGCTCAACGCCCCCCACTGAAACGGTTGTACAACGTCAAGATCTGGATCCGCCTGGTCATCTCGATCGCCGCGATGCTCAGCCTGGCATGGGGGAGCATCATCTACTGGACTGCCTACCAACAGCGGAACATGGCGCTCCACCAGGCGCGCGACCTGGCAATGAGTGTGAACCAGATGACCATGGCCAACCTGCTGTTCATGAAGGTGACCAAGACCATCAAGAAACGGCATATCTACTACGACCAGGTGCGCCAGTCTGAAGCAATCAAGGATTTGCGCGTCCTGCGTGGTAATCAGGTGATTCATGAGATGGGCGATGGCGACGAAATTGCCATGAACCCGGACGCTCTTGAAAAACAGGTCATGACCACCGGCAAGACCCTGTTCGAAGAGGCCCAGGACCCCAAGCATGGTCATGTCCTGGTCGCTATTTTCCCGGCCATCGCATCAAAAAACTACCTCGGGCGTGACTGCATGGAATGCCACGAGGAGGTCAAGGAAGGCGACATTCTCGGTGCGGTGTCGATGAAGGTGTCACTTGCCGAACTGGACGATGCGGTTGCCGAATCCCGCATGGGCATGATCATGGCGACGCTGATGATTTCCGCCCCTCTGCTGCTGTTCGTCTTCATCTTCGTGCGCAGCTTCGTCACGATTCCGCTTGCTGCCATGGCGCACAATCTGAAAGGTATCGCCAGCGGCGATGGCGATCTGCGCAGCCGCCTGCCGGTAAAGGGCTGCGACGAGGTGGGCGAAGCCTCGACTGCCTTCAACTCGATGATGGAAAAACTGCAGACACTGATCTCACAAATCAACTGCATCGCCTCGCGAGTGGCCAACTCAGCCGGTGAATTGCGCTCCCGTACCGACAATGTGGCCAAGGGCTCGGAATCCCAGGCGCGCGACTCGGAAAATGCCGCACTCGCGCTCGACGAGATCGCCACCGCTATCGTCAGCGTCAGTCAATCCTGCGCCCAAGTCCACCAACTGACGCTGGCGGGCCAGAAGCACACCGCCGAGGGGCAGGCAAGCCTGCATGAACTGCAGCACCAGGTCACCATGGTAGAACACGCTGTCGGAAACATCGCCGAGAAGGTCGAAAGCTTCGTCGCCAGCACGGTATCGATCACCAAGATGACCCAGGAAGTGAAAGACATTGCCGACCAGACCAATCTGCTCGCGCTCAATGCAGCCATCGAGGCGGCACGGGCCGGGGAAATGGGTCGTGGCTTTGCAGTTGTTGCCGATGAAGTCCGCAAGCTGGCCGAAAAATCGAACCGCTCCGCCGTAGAAATCGACAAGCTGACCACAGCCTTGGGCAACGAATCAGCTCAGGTGCGCAACGCGCTCAACAGCGGCCTGCAAGTCCTTGCCGCCAGCCATGGTTCAATGTCGGCCGTATCCAGCGTCCTTGACAATGCCGCAGCGACGGTGAATCAGGTGGCTCTGGGCATGACGGAAGTCAATGAAGCAACAGAGCAGCAACAGCTGGCTTCCGGGCTGGCATCCGCTCAAGTGGACTCCATCGCCAGTCAGGCCAGGGAAAACGGCAATGCCATCCAGTCGATGAATGAATCGATGCAGGAACTCAGTCAGCTTGCCCGAACGCTTGAGCAAGAGCTCAGTCGATTCAAGATCTGATAAGGATACCCATTGACCAAATTACTGGAGCCCACCGAACGGCGAAAACGTCGCGATCCCGAGGTCAAGGTGTGGGATCGCTTCGTACGCATTCACCATTGGTTGCTGGTAATCGCCTTCGCAACCATTTATCTCGAATACAAGAAATTTCCGCTGCATCCCTACGCGGGCTACCTGATCTGCATTCTGATCACCACTCGCATCATCTGGGGATTCACCAGCAAGGGCGCAGCCCGCTTCTCTGCCTTCTGGTATCGTCCCGCCGAGATGCTTGCCTATTGTCGGGATGCTCTATCCGGCAAGGCGACGTATTACTACAGCCACAACCCGATGGGCGCCGCAATGGTGTATGCCCTGCTGAGCACGCTGCTCGTCACTTGCCTTGTCGGCCTGCTGGCCTACAGTGCCAGCCAGCAACTCGGACCTTTTGGTGCGTTGATCCCCGATGCCTGGGAAGAGCAGCTGATCGATGCACACCGTTTAGGCGGTCACCTGCTCGCCATCCTTGTCGTCGGCCACTTGTGCGGCGTCGTCTGGGCCACCTGGCTGCATCGGGAAAACTATGTACTCGCCATGCTGACAGGGCTTCGCCGAATTCCGAGAGCGATCCCTCTCCCCGCTGGCGCCAAGCATCCCGAAAAGAAAAAGGACACCACGGGCCTATTGTCCAGCCTGCTCAGGTGGCTCAATTTCAAGCACCCCTTCATCGCTACCCTGCTCCTGATGCTGCTTATTATCGGCGGGGTGATCTTGCCGACCATCCATTTCCTGGTCGGCATCAACAAGGTTCTACCGGCCTACTAACTATTGAGTATCGGGTGGCCTGCGTCTTGCTATATCTTTGGTAATAGCAACAAACCATGGAATCACGATGCACAAACCGACAACCGTTTCTTCCAAATCCGCCATGGATCATCTTGGCGAATACATTGCTGGCGTCAGCAAATTTCCTGAAAAATTTGCCTTGATCGCCGCTAACCATCGCAGTTCCGAGCAAAGTCTGGGACGTGCCGCTGCAGCGCTTCGCTCCATGGGAGCCCTGAATCGCCCCCGTCATGATTCCGAATTAAGGAATCATCGTCCCAACGCTGAGAATTCTGCGGGAGCATAAAGAGAAGGAAGCAGAGTGACTACCCTAGGCCAAACCAAACTGATTCTGTGGGATGACTCCTTCAGCGTCGGCGAAAAGACCCTCGACAAACACCATCAGCACCTGGCGCAGCTAATCAATCAACTGGGTGGCATTGACTCAAACGAAATCAAATCCGAAGAGATGGTGGACATCCTCTCAGCGCTCGTCAGCTATGCGGAATACCACTTTCAACATGAGGAAGAGTTGATGGCTCAAGTGGAGTATCACGAACTTGAATCTCATCGACAGGAACACATCCATTTCTGCGAGGTGGTATCCGAGATTTGCTACGGTGCAACTTTGGGTGTCATCAGCGCAAAGGAGCTTTTCAGCTATCTGACTCGCTGGTGGCGCAACCACATACTGCTTGAAGACATGAAGTACAAGCCTCATCTGGCAGCCATCTCCCCGGAAATCGCATGAGCATCGGTGCCAGAGTTCTCCTTCTGCTGTGTTGTGCATTCACGTGGAGCGCCGTCGCCCAGACGATGATTCCAAAGCTTGACCAGGAGGGTCGCAAGGGTGACGTTGCCCGCCAGGCCCGGCAAAAGGCACTGGACCGCTTCAATGCTGCCGACAAGGACAAGGACGCCCGACTCTCGCTGGAGGAGGTCGCACAGGACTCCCCTTACCTTGCCGAAAAATTTTCTGAACGAGATACGAACCGCGATGGCTTTCTGAGTTGGGAAGAATACGTCGGTCACAATCGTTGGGAAAAATGATGCAACCGGATGAATTCCCCTCAGCAGCCCACTACCCCGGCGGGGAGGATGGGCGCAAACATCGCGCTGGCACATGGAGCAATGGGGAAATCAATCAGATTTCCGGTGTCATTGCAGCCCTCGCCCACCCTCTTCGCCTTTCAATCATTACCCTCTTGGCCGACGGTGAGCGCTCTGTCAGCGAACTGTGCGACATGCTGTGGAGCTCCCAACCCAATATTTCGCATCACCTGTGGATACTCCAAAACCGAAATCTGGTATCCGCACGCAAGGATGCAAGCCGAATGTTCTATGCACTGACCGATTCGCGACTCAGCACTTTCACGCGGATGATTCCAACTTAATTCCGTCAATCTTCCAAGACCTGACAAATCAGGCAGCGCTTACAACCGGCTTCACGCGTTCCATAAGCAAGTTCGGACCGTCCCTCGTAGCACCGGTCGACTTCAAACTGAAATGCAGTCCTTACCGTTTGTCAGCGCCCCGCCCCCATCAAACCAAGAGGCAATACCGCCATGCACACACAAACTTGTGCCACTACCGTCTATACCCCTGCGCGAAAGATCTGGTCCGTCGAAGAAGTCCTCGAACTTTTCGAAAAACCTTTGATGGATTTGCTTTGGGAAGCCCAACAGATTCATCGACAGCACTTCGATAGCAACCACGTACAACGCTCAGCGCTGTTCTCAATCAAGACCGGTGGCTGCTCCGAGGACTGCAAGTACTGCTCGCAATCGGCCAGACACAACACGCCCATCGAGCGTGAACCACTGAAGCCGCTACAGCAGGTTCTGGCAGCCGCCCGCCAAGCCAGGGACAAGGGTGCTTCTCGCTTCTGCATGGGCGCAGCCTGGAGAAATCCCAAGGAAAAGGATCTAGATGCCGTTATCGAGATGGTCAGCGCGGTCAAGGCGCTGGGTCTCGAAACCTGTCTTACGCTCGGCATGCTCAAGCCGGGCCAGGCCGAGCGCTTGAAAGACGCCGGCCTTGATTTCTACAATCACAATCTGGATACGGCACCGGAGTACTACGCCGAAATCGTCTCCACGCACTGTTACGAAGATCGACTGAACACCATCGACCAGGTCCGCGCCGCCGGCATAAAAATCTGTTCGGGCGGGATCGTCGGCATGGGCGAGACCCGGCGCCACCGTGCGGGTTTGCTGGTTCAGTTCGCCAACATGATCAAGCCGCCGGAATCCGTGCCGATCAATCATCTGGTAGCTATTCCGGGCAGCCCACTGGCGAACCAGTCCAAGCTCGACAGTTTCGAATTCGTCCGAACCATAGCTGTTGCCCGGATTCTCTTGCCGGAGTCCCATGTACGCCTGTCTGCCGGCCGCCAGGAAATGAGCGATGAACAGCAGGCGCTCTGCTTCCTGGCCGGTGCTAACTCGGTGTTCTACGGAAGCGAATTGTTGACGACCGACAACTGCTCACCCGCCAACGATGACGAGCTCTTTGAACGACTGGGATTGATTTCAAGCTAGATAAAACTTGAATCAATGCGTGGTCAAACGAGCAGGATTCTTTACAAGTTCTTACACTTGAGAATGATTCTTATATAGATTAACAGCATCTCAAATCGAGATTCTAAAAATCGTTTATTCGGCAAGCCAGGCGTTGTTCCCAGCCAGCCATTTTCAGCTAGGAGTATCACCGTGGCTTGTTATGCAAAACTCAAATTGCCCGTGGCTGCAATGCTCGGCGCCCTGGGCGCCAATATCGCTTACGCCAATGACCAACTATTGGCCCCCGTAGTTGTTCAGGAACGCGCTGAAATAGCCTACGGTCCCGTTCAAGGCTACCGGGCTACCCGCTCCGCCACTTTCACCAAAACCGATACGTCACTCAAAGACGTCCCCGCTTCGGTTTCCGTGATCACTGCAGATCTCATGAAAGACCAAACGATGCAGGGAATGGCCGATGTCCTGCGCTATGTCCCCGGCGCAACCGCCCATCAGGGTGAAGGAAATCGTGACCAGGTGGTACTGCGCGGCAACAGCACCAGCGCTGACTTCTATGTCGACGGTGTCCGCGATGACGCACAAATTTTCCGCGACCTCTACAACCTTGAACGCGTGGAAGTCCTCAAAGGGCCGGGCGGCATGATATTCGGCCGGGGTGGTGCCGGCGGGGTCGTCAATCGCGTGACCAAAAAACCCGTCTTCGGCCACGTCGGTGAATTCGGCCTGACCCTGGGCTCCTACAATCAGCGCCGAACCACCCTGGATGTGGGCGATCGAGCCGGTGACAACATGGCGATGCGCCTGAATGCCATGCTGGAAGGCGCTGACAGTTTCCGCAACGATGCCGATCTGAAGCGATACGCCATCAATCCTTCTGTCACCATTCTGCTCACACCCGCCACCACGCTCACCCTGACCTACGAGCACCTGCACGACGAACGCACGGCGGACCGGGGTATTCCATCGCGGAATGGCAAGCCATTCGAAACCGATAACGCCACCTTCTTCGGAAACGCAGCCCAGAGCGAAGCAAAAGCGACAGTGAATAGCTTCTCAGCCGTTCTGGAGCACAACTTTGACGACGACAATCGGCTCAAGAACAGTTTCCGGGCTACCCACTATGACAAGTTTTACCAGAACGTGTACCCAGGCAGCGCCGTAGGCGCCAGCGGCACCCTTTCGATATCTGCCTATAACAACGCCAACGACCGGACGAACTTCTTCAACCAGACTGATCTGACCACCAGGTTCAAGGCAGGCGGCCTGGAACATACCCTGCTCACCGGATTGGAACTGGGTCACCAGGAGAGCCGTAACGAGCGCAGGACGGGATATTTCGGCGCCACAGCCAGTTCTGTCACCGGCATTTCCGCGCTCAATCCGAGCGCCACGGCAACGCGCTTCGATTTTCGCGGCACGGATGCCAACAACAACGCCACTTCGGACATTGCCGCACTCTATGTTCAAGACCAGATCAGCCTCTCGCAAGACTGGAAGTTTCTGGCCGGCTTGCGCTATGACTATTTCAAGGTCAATTTCGACGATCGCCGCACCACCACAACACCGGTTGATCTCCAGCGCACCGACAAGCAGTTCAGCCCCAGATTCGGCTTGATCTGGAGCCCGACCACTTGGGCGACGTATTACGCCAGTTATAGCTATGCTTTCCTGCCGTCCGGCGAACAACTCGGCCTGGCCACCACGACAGCCGACCTGGCCCCGGAGAAGTCCACCAATTACGAAGTAGGCGCCCGTTGGGATGTATTGCCAAAACTTTCCATGTCGCTGGCCGTATTTCGTCTCGACAAGGATGATGTCCGCTCCCGGGATCCTTCAGGCAGCGGTCTGTTTGTCAAGACAGGGCAACAGCGTACCGAAGGGGTCGAGGTCGGTCTCCAGGGCGAAATCATGCGCAACTGGAAAATCTATGCCGGCTATGCCAACCTCAACGCCCGCGTAACCAAGTCCTTGATTTCCGGAACGGATTCGACTGCCGCCCCCATTTCCGAAGGCAGAAAAATCGGCCTGGTGCCGGAGAACACGCTGTCCGTATGGAACCGCTTTGATTTTGGCCAACAGTGGGGTGCCGGCCTGGGGCTCATCTATCAATCCGCTTCATACGCATCAATCAGCAACAGCGTGAAGCTCCCTGGCTTCAGCCGTGTCGATAGCGCCATCTACTATTCCCTGCAGGGCGGCAAGAGCCGCATTGCGCTCAATGTGGAGAATGTCTTCGACCGAAACTACTACCCAACTGCGGATGGCGATAACAACATCAGCCCCGGAGCTCCTCGCACCTTCCGCATGACGTTGAACAGCGCTTTCTAATCCCCGGTCCTCGTTTTCCATCAGGGGGGACTGACCTTCGCGGAAAGCCCCCCGATCACAGCAGCAGCCGACGACCTTCAATGCATTCAATGAATACAAGCGCTCGCGCGACCTAATAGCCGCGATTGACTAAATAAATCGCTCTTGTAAATCGTTCGAAAATAGCCTGATGGAACGGGTCTTGCTAAAAAAATATTGATTAACGAGCAAGGCAAGGGTGTCTGTAGAACCAGCGAACACTGATCTCCTTGAAGTTGGAGACTGGCTCGAAGTGAAGTAAGGAAACGACAAATATGGGAATCGTATCAAACCCAACCACACGATTTATTGCACTGCAATTGCGTTGCCTCCCGCCTACTGCGAGGTCGTTCTTCTGCCACCACGTTCTTACAGGAGTTGTATATGAACATTAGATCCATTGCCTTCGTTGCCTTTTTGGGCAGCATCGGCCTAACGGGAATCAATTTGACCATTGCCGGTGAATCTCCGGCGACAGTTGCTTCAATCAACCAGAACAAGGCAAGCCTCGCTGGAAAAACCGTCACTGCCGTCGGCAAAGTGGTCAAGGTGAACAACGGCATCATGGGGCGCAACTTTGTCCACGTTCAGGATGGCACTGGCGATGCGAGCACCAACAATCTGATCGTGACCAGCAAGCAGACCGCCAAGGTCGGTGATCAGGTCAGCATTTCAGGTGTTGTTGTGCTCAACCGGGATTTCGGCAGCGGCTATATGTATCCGTTACTGATTGAAGACGCCACCATCAATGCCAAGTAATCGCTGAAGAACAGGGGGCTGCCCCCTGTTCTTTAGTTCTTGCACCGTTTTTTTGATCGGAGAAACAAAAAACACAATGAACATGACCAACAAAAAAATGTTGCCTGAGTCACTCATTCTCGACGTCGCTCACGTCGATGCGCAGCATGAAAGCCTTTTTTGCTGCATCGAAAATTTGAAATTTCATTGCCTCGAAACGAATGAACTGCCAAAGACGCTTTTAAGCGCGCTGCTTGATGATCTTCGCGAGCACTTTCATACCGAAGAAGTGATCGCCAGATCGGCCATGATAGATTTTGCCGAACATGCGGAGATGCACCGCCAGACACTAAACACCCTCAATTCATGGAGCGATCTCGTATTAATTGGCCAGCGGGATATCTTCAGCTTCCTGCGCTACCTTGAAGTGTGGTTCGAACGCCATATTCGGGAAGAAGACATGCCATTCGCCAGACAGCTGCATGAGGCCGGGGTGAAGCTGAGCGGAATCCAGACGGAATCCGACCGCAAGTAGTCCAGGCCCTTTGACGCAGATAAGAACCTCTTCACGGTGCGCCCTGGCCTCTATCAAGCCAACGTCAGGATATACTCCCAGAGCTAACATCTTTGCCTTGCCGTCCAATTGATACCACAGACGACATCACTTCCCACCAGTTGGTTGAATCTGAATAGACAGCCCGCGATCGTCGGTCAGCGCATAAGGCTTTCCTGAAGGCTTGGCATTGATGGTCGCAGTGTTACTCAACGGCATGTGTGAACTCCATCTGGCTTACGCCAGTTACTCGCAAAGAGATACACAAAAGAGACTGGGCATGCTTAAACTACATTACACACCACCGGACAAAAACCCAACAAAAAACCCGCACTTAGGCGAGTTTAATGGACTACAAAAACGGTACAAAACAACTACATGGTGCCCAGGAAGGGACTCGAACCCCCACACCTTTCGGCGCCAGAACCTAAATCTGGTGCGTCTACCAATTTCGCCACCTGGGCAGGCGGGGCGAATTCTAGCACTGACTACCCCACGTTCTCCAGAGCAAGCTGACGATGTCCGTTGATCATTACGAAAATTTCCCGGTAGCTTCGCTGCTGCTGCCGCCAGCAATGCGCCAGCCGATCGAGGTGGTTTACCGCTTCGCCCGCAGCGCTGACGACATTGCCGACGAGGGCGACGCTTCGCCCGACGAGCGCCTGGCCGGGCTGGCTGCCTATCAGGCAGAACTGGACCGGATCGCCGCTGGCACAACGCCGCAGACACCGCTATTCGTTGAACTGGCCAAGGTCATCGCCACCCACGCGCTACCCATCCAGCTCTTCCGTGACCTGCTCGATGCCTTCGCGCAAGATGTCGTCAAGACGCGCTATGCCGACTATCCGGAACTGCTCGATTACTGCCGCCGCTCGGCCAATCCGGTCGGTCGGCTGGTGCTGCATCTGTTCGGCCGCACCGAGCCGGAACACCTTGATCAATCCGACTGCATCTGTAGCGCATTGCAGTTGATCAACTTCTGGCAGGACGTCGCCATCGACTGGCAAAAGGACCGCGTTTACATCCCGCAAACCGACTTTCCGCATTTCCGCATCGGTGAAGACGACATTGCACACAGCCGCTGGTCGGCCAACTGGGCGGCGCTGATGGATTTCGAGATCGACCGGGCCACCGCGCTGATGAAGCGCGGCGCCCCGCTTGTCCACGCTCTGCCCGGCCGCCTCGGCTGGGAAATCCGGCTGACGATCCAGGGTGGGCTGCGCATTCTTGAACGCATTCGGCAGGTGCGAGGTGACGTTTTCAACCGCCGGCCGAAGCTTGGCAAATGGGATTGGCTCGTTCTGGCTGGCCGTTCCATTAGAATGTAGCCCTATGAATCCAGACCAATACTGCCAAGAGAAGTGCGCCAAAAGCGGCTCCTCTTTCTACTACAGCTTCCTGTTTCTGCCCTTGCAACGTCGGCGCGCCATCATGGCGCTCTACGCCTTCTGCCGCGAAGTCGATGACGTCGTCGATGAATGCAACGACGTTTCGATCGCCTCGACCAAGCTCGCCTGGTGGCGCCAGGAGATCGAACGCGTTGCCGAAGGCAAGCCGCAACACCCGGTCGGCCTGGCACTGGCAGGGCTCGACAAGAGCATCAACCTGCCGAAAGAGCAGCTGCTGGAAATCATCGACGGCATGGAGATGGATCTCATACAGTCGCGCTATCTCGACTTCAAGGGGCTGTCGCTCTATTGCTATCGCGTCGCCAGCGTTGTCGGCCTGCTCGCCGCCGAGATATTCGGCTACACCGACCGCCAGACGCAGAAATACGCCCACGATCTGGGCATGGCCTTCCAGCTCACCAACATCATTCGCGACATCGGCGAAGATGCCCGGCGCGGCCGTATCTACATCCCGATGGATGAACTCAAGCAGTTCAACGTACCGGCCGCCGACATCCTGAACGGCAAATATTCGGACAACTTCACGGCACTGATGCAGTTCCAGTACGAACGGGCCGAGAAGTACTACGAGCAGGCGTTTGCCCAGTTGCCGGCCGTCGACCGCAAGAGCCAGCGCCCCGGCCTGATCATGGCAGCGATCTATCGCACCGTGCTAGACGAGATCAAGCGCGAGAATTTCCAGGTGCTGCACCAGCGCATCTCGCTGCCGCCGACGCGCAAGCTGTGGCTGGCCGCCAAGACCTGGATCAAGGGCTGAAGCCTTGAAAGTCGCCGTCATCGGTGGCGGCTGGGCTGGCCTTGCCGCCGCGGTCGAGCTGACGGCAAGCGGCGCCGAGGTCACCCTCTTCGAAGCCGGCCGCGTACTCGGCGGCCGGGCTCGGGGCGTCGAGATCGATGGCCGCCAGCTCGACAACGGCCAGCACATCCTGCTCGGGGCCTACCGCGACACACTGGCGCTGATGCGCCGGGTCGGTGCCGATCCCTACGAACTCTTCGACCGCCGGCCATTGCAGGTCATCGACAATACGGGCTTTCGCCTCGCCCTGCCTCGCATGCCCGCCCCGCTCAATGTCGCCTGGGGCCTGCTGACCGCCAACGGCGTCAGCTTCGGTGAAAAGCTGAAAACGGCGCTCTGGATGGACGGCATCAAGCGCCGAGGCTTCAAACTGCCCAGCGAAATGACCGTCGCCAAATGGCTGGACGCCGCCGGCCAAACCGGCACCCTGCGCCGCCACCTCTGGGAACCGCTTTGCCTCGCCGCGTTGAACCTGCCGGCGGAACGCGCCTCGGCGCAGTTGTTCGCCAACGTACTGCGCGACAGTCTGGGCAGTTCGCATCGTGAAGACACTGACCTCCTCCTCCCTCGGGTCGATCTCGGCCAACTGCTCCCGGAACCGGCCGGACAATGGTTGCAGGCGCACGGCGCGCAAATCCGCCTGAGTACACGCGTCAGGCAGATCACGGAAGCCGAAAATGGCATCGCCATCGACGGTGAGCCCTTCGCCGCCGCCATCATCGCCACCGCGCCGCAGCATGTCGGCGCCCTGTGGTCAGCTGCAGCAACGAATTTCGCCTACGAGCCGATTGCCACGCTCTACCGGAATTTTGAGCCAGAAATAAAATCCCCTTTCCCAATGAGCAACCACCTCGGCGGACATTGCCAGTGGGTAGTCGACCGTGGGCAAGGCATGCTGGCCTGCGTCCTGAGCGGGCACGGCGATTGGGAAATACTGGACGATGCCACGCTCGCAGCCGCACTCGACCAGGAACTAGGCCTGCCAAACCCGACAGGCTGGCACAAGGTAATCCGCGAAAAACGCGCCACTTTTTCGGCCCAACCCGGCTTGCATCGCCCGGATTTCCGGACAACCGACCCGCGCGTTCTCCTGGCCGGCGACTACACCTGGGCGGACTACCCGGCGACGCTCGAAGGCGCTGTGCGCAGCGGCCTACGCGCTGCACGCCACCTCACCAAGAGCTGAAGTCAGCTCAAACTTCCACGGTCAACTGGAAAAAACGGGCGAATTTGAAATGTGGATTTCTCCAGTTACGATCGAGAGGTAGTACTTATTCAAGCTGGCGGAGGGTCCGTCATTGCGGACGAGAGGTCGGTTATGTGCCCATTCCGGCCATCCAGCCTCCTCCAGAGCGGTCAGTCAGCTGAACCCGGCTATTTCGTACTTGAATGCTCCGAAGCGGCCGGTGGCGACCTCACACATCCGGCCAGGACCCGTCATCGGTAGGCTCGCCCGGAAGGTCCGGTCTACGCTGTCAACAGACTTACTGTGCTCTCAATACCAGTCAAACCGTCCAGGAAACCCGGAGCGGTTGGCTCATCGTTCCAACATCGATGCTTGACAAGTCCGTAATCTTTATTATTATCCAATTGGTTAATTAACCAATTGGATAAGCATGAACAGGCATTCCGATGCGCTCAGCGTAACCTTCGCCGCTTTGGCCGATCCCACGCGGCGGGCGATGTTGTTGCGCTTATCTCAAGGCGAGATCAGCGTGTCCGCCCTGGCTGAGCCATTCCAAATGAGTTTGCCCGCTGCCACGAAACACTTGCGCGTACTGGAACACGCGGGCTTGGTGCAAAAGAGCCGAGACGCACAACGCCGCCCTTGCCGTATTAACGCTGAGCCGCTCAAACAAGCCACCGACTGGATGGCGCAATACCGTCAATTTTGGGAAGGCAGCTTGGACAGGCTGGACGCCTATTTGCAGCAACTTCAAGCGGCGGAAAAGTCCCAGGACAGTGACGTGGAGGCTCTGTCGGCAAAATCCTCCGTGAATTTGAACCCAGCTACCGACATCACGAACAAGCCCGCTTTCAAGAGCGCGGCCAAAAAAACGCGCAGCCAAAAACACACAACATCGAAGTCAGCACCGGAAAGGAAAGCCCCATGAGCAACACCGCCCTCTCTCCGTTCGTCATTACTCGCGAATTTCGCGCGCCGCGCGCTTTGCTTTGGCAAGTGCAAACGCAAGCCCAGCACTTGCAGCACTGGCTCAGCCCTGAAGGTTTTCACACCATTCATGCGGACATGGACTTCCGAGTGGGTGGGCGCTACCACTATGGGCTTGAGGGGCCGAATGGCCTGCAAATGTGGGGCTTGCAGCAGTTTTTGGAAATCGTCCCCGAGCGAAAAATCGTGCATCTGCAAAGCTTCTCCACCCCCGAAGGTGGTCTTGGTCGCCACCCCATGGCGCCTGCATGGCCCGCCTATATGCATGTGACTGCCACTTGGGAAGATAGTGCCAACGGCGGCACGATCCACACCATCTCTTGGCAACCACACGAGAGCGACGACGCGGGGATCGCCACTTTCGACGGCGCACGCGACGGAATGAATGCAGGCTTTGCGGGTACCTTCGCCAAGCTTGATGCGTACTTGGTCAAACTGCAAGGTTGAACCCCTCTCTCCCGCGCAGCCTTGATTTGCCCTGACATCCGATTGAACATCAGGAGAACAATACATGAGCGACATCGTCACGTATCCATCGCCCACCGAATTGCATTTTTCGCGCTTCATTGCCGCCCCTCTGGTCTTGGTGTGGCGCGCCCACACCGAGCAAGGTCAATTGGAGCGGTGGTGGGGACCTGAGGGTTATTCAATCAACACGCATGAAATAGATGTGCGTCCTGGCGGACGTTGGAAATTCATCATGCACGGTCCTGGTGTGAGCACCGACCCCAACTCGCCATTTGGTGGCCCGGCCACCGACTTCCCCAACCTCATTCAGTACGAAGAGGTGGTGCCAGAGACAAAGCTTGTTTGGTCGCACGGCAGTTTTGATGAGGTGATGTTCCACGTCACCACTACTTTCAAAGCTGAAGGTGACGGCACCCGCCTGGAAACCACCATGCGATTGTCTAGTCAGGCTGAGCGCGATGCCAAGGCCACGTATGCGGTGCCGGGCCACGAGTCCACGATGGGCAAGCTAGAAGCCTATTTGCGTCATCCGCACCACGAGCTGTCTTTCACGCGGGTGCTGCCAGCGCCCGTGGCCAAGGTTTGGGCGGCTTGGACGGTGCGCGAGCAACTCATGCCTTGGTATTGCCCCAAACCCTGGCAGGTAACCGAGTGCGAGATCGATTTACGCCCCGGCGGCGCATTTCGCACTCTGATGCATGGACCCGACGGCGAAACTCACGATCTCATGAGCTGCTACTTGATAGTAGAGCCCGAACGACGCCTGATATGGACCAATGCCCTGCAGCCCGGCTATGCCCCTGCCACCAAACCGTGGTGCACCTGCGCGGTGGAGCTGCAAGCTGTAAGCGAAACTGAAACGCGCTTGACTGCACGCGTGATGCATGCCGATAGTGCTACTTGCGAAGATCACGCCAAGATGGGTTTCCCTCACGGCTGGCATGTGGCATTGGATCAAATGTTGGCGATGCTGGTGCGGTAAGGAAGAGGACGCGCAAGCACCCGGAATTGCTCGCACTAGCCGAGCAATTCCCTACAGAGCCAAATACTTCCTCATGCCAAACGCAAATAAAATTCGATGAATTCTCTCAATGTCAGCAAACGCTGCTATAGCAGTCCTATGGGCTAAGAACCGCTACTTCAGCTTTGGGCACCTTAGAGCCCATCCTATCCTCGGATTCATCGCCGAAAAGCGGTCATCGGCATTCGGCTTCCCGGAAGCGGACATTCCCTGCCGGCAGGAGCGTGCCCATTCTGCCCCCCAGAACGCTAAAGGACGGATAACGTCTGACAGCAGCCTTTCCCGCCGGATCTTCACTGATAATGTCTCGGCCAAATAGGACGCAGAGTCTATTTTCCGAATCTGTCTGCAATGCATCGGTTACCCGCCACTCAGCCACATACATTAGTGATTGACAGCTTCCGTCTCCAATTGGCGCGGACTCTCGACCATAAGCGGGATACTCATCGCGCATAAGCAAACGGGCAGCAACCCTTTTTTATATACAAACCTTTGCATAGCTGGCCGCATGAATTTCCACTGTTTCCACACTTAGTTGTATTTCAGCTCCCTTATTCTCACGGAGGGGAATCAAAGCCCTCATAACAGCTTGCGCAATCGAAATTCGTTGCTCGCCTGAACGACCCGAAAGCATTTCTAGGCGAGCATGCACATAGGCCCGGTTCTTAGAACCCGCGCCAATTAAAAAGTGATCTAGGCAGATTGCACGGCTCTTAATGTCTGGCTCGGAAAACAAGTTAGATTTGATTAATGCCTCATTGGCAGCGAGTAATGCGGCCGTTGGATCAAAATCACTCAGGTTTGCGGTGTATTCAATTGTCAAGTGTGGCATGGAGACTCCCAAAGTTGATGATGGGTCGAATCGCCGGCAAAGTGAAATTTGCTAGCTTGACCGCGAGCACTCAGAGGTGGATGCAATAAATTGCGCACCCTTGGCTGTTAAATTCTGTGTCGAAATTTGCGACTGAGAGCAATTCTCCTCCAGCACTTTGTATAACCTTTTGTGAGGCTACATTGGTCACTGATACATGGATAGTCAATTGACGCAAACCTATAGCCTGCGCGATCGGCAGGAGATGTCTCAAGGCCGAACTTGCCAAGCCTTCCCTGCGTCTTTCTGGGACGATGCTGTATCCAACATGGCCTGGGCAGAAATATGGAAGCGCATCAGAGTCTGGACTCCACCGAAGTTGAATCGCACCGCAAAATCCACTTTGCCATATCCACCTTGAAATGGACGGCAGGGGGCGAACCCTACTACCGTCTGAGAGCTTGATTGCCGGGTTAAGGCCATTCACATCGTTCAGACTTTGGATGAAGACCTCGGGGCTCTGTGCGATCGCTTCGAGTTGAGCTTTGGCAGTACGTTCGGTCCAAATATTGTCCGGAGACCAGCCTTTAGTTAAATGATGCTGATAGTCATTCAGGAACTTCAGACTTGGAGTTAATAGCTCAACCTGTAACTCTGTCATTGCTACTCCTGAAATTGCCAAAGATACTGAGCATTAATCCAACGAAAGAAAGCAAAGTCGTGATTACCCAAGTTATCTCCCAGCCCTCGTATTGACTAACCATCCACCCTACAATCGGAGGGCCTGCAAATTGTCCAAAAGACGAACACTGCTGCATGAATCCCACTGTTGTCGAGATGTTTTGGTTGCTAGAAGAAACTCGAATTGCCGCTAAAAATAGAGTTGCAGGTACCAGACCACTAAATGCCGAAAAAAGCAGGGCACAACAAAAATTAACCCAAATCATTTGTTGGGCTGACACCGAAAAGATGAAGAAACCGGTAATTGCCATTCCGATATAGCTAATGGCCAGCATCAAGCGTATCGGTAGCCCTCTGAAAAGTAATCTTCCCGCGTACAAACTCCCTATCACGTTAGCCAAACACACCAACCCTGTAACAATCCCCGTGAAGTCTGGCGAAATTCCTGCCGCAATATAAATCGATGGCAAAAAACCTATGACCACAAGCCACTGTGTTGAGTACATCGCAAAGGCAACGGAAACGCTCCAAGGGCCTGTACTCTTCAGTGTTTCTGCCAGCACAGCTCCGAATCCGGCATCATGTTGCTGCCTGTAGATATGCATTGACGTCTCTGCAGGCACTTGCTTGGCTACAAGGTACGCAGTCACCAATGATGTGACTCCTAACAACAACCAATAACCTTGCCAGCCTGACCCGTTGGCAAACAAACTGCCCACTAGCAGACTAATGGCGATTCCAATCCCCATATAGGTTCCCCAAAGGCCAAGGAAGATGGATAACTTTGATTCGTCGAGTGAACTACGTATCAGCTTGGGCGCAGGGAGAACGACCAAGAGAAATCCCGCCCCCTCTAACGCTCTGAGTACCAATAACTCGGTTACGGACGTTGTTACGAGAGCAGCCAAACTAGCAATCGCCAAAATACTTTGTCCTATCACCAAGCTCTTACGTCCACCAATAAGGTCGCATAACCGGCCAGCCAGAACGCCGAAAAGCATCCCTAACATTTGAACCATAGAAACGAGGAAACCGGTTTCGACAAGGGATAGTCCCAGTGCCCTCTGCATTGCAGGAAGAGCCGGTGGCACTTTTCCAATATGCATGGCTGCAACGATCCCGGAGCTGATGATAATCAGTGCCGCAACTGAGTCGGTTGAGTATAAAACTGGTTTTATGTCGTGACTGTTCACGTAAATGCCTCTCCAAGGGGCTTCGGTTCATAATTGTTGCAATTACTCGGCAAATGATTCGCCATTCTTCTTTTTGAACTGCCACGAGCCGTTGGCTAGAACTGCTTGCAGGTTGTCGTCGGGGTAACTAACTTCGTCTCCAGCAGTTCGGTCGCCAATTTCCAGATAGACGGCGTCGTCTCCTGAAATATTGATCAATTGGTGAGCATTTCCCGTTGCCGCACGAAATCCGGCACACATTCCAGAGGACAGAAGCGTGTCCCCTTCATCGGTTCTCAGGATCAGCGTTCCTTCAAGCACGAAGACAAATTCCTCTTGCTTGGAGTGGGAGTGCCGCAAGGCGGAGACAGCGCCCGGAGATAGGGTTGTCAAATTGACCCCAAAATTGCTTATGCCAAACAGGGAACCCAAAGGACGTTTTGTCCGACCAAGCATGCGCCGGGCAAATTCTTCGGGATAATTCGAAGCGGTCGTTCGTATCGGTGCAGTGTTCGCGTTGACGGCGATTTTTCCAAACTCGTTCATCTAACGGCCCTCTCATCAGTCAAAAAATGATTAATCCATTTCGTGCGACAGTTTCAGCTCGTATTGCCGCAATAATTCTCAAAGGCTCTGAGGCTAAAGGGGTAGAGCCGTCCGAGCTTGCCCGCGGTTCCGGATTCGACCTCGCCTTGCTTGGTGATGTCGATGCTCGGATTCCGCTCGAGATGGAAAACACCTTGTGGAACATGGCTGCATTCAGGACTAACGATGATAGCTTTGGACTGCATGTCGCCGAATTGATTCGACCGGGCATGTTCGATGTGCTTGATTATGTAGTTCGTACCGCACCAACGCTTTATATCGCTTTGCAACGTTTGGCGCGTTACAACCGATTGATGCATGACGTGGCGGAATTCTCGCTGACAGAGCACACGGACACTATTCAAGTTGATCATTACTTTTGTACCCCAAACCAAACGGCAGTAAGGCATGCCGCTGAATTCACGATGGCGGCACTTTTGGTAATTGCCAGTCAGATGTCCGGAAAACAACCCGTTGTGCTTGCAGCCAGTTTTTCCCATGCGTCACCGGAAGACATAACCGAGTTTCGGCGAATATTCGGTGTGACGCCGCAATTCGGTACATCGACCAATTCGCTTATCTTGGCCCGGGAGTCCGTTATGGAAAGTGTGCCCGACGCCGATCCGACGTTGTCTCGAATTGTTACCAGCCATGCAGACCAACTGTTGGCTGTTCTTGAGAAAGCAAACCCAAGCACTCTGTTAAACCAGGTCAGCCATTTGATCCTGAAGCACATGTCTGAAGGAAAAGTGAGCCTTGCATTTGTCGCGAAGGAGCTATGCTTTAGTGAGCGCAGCTTGCAACGCGCATTGCAGATGGAGGGAACCACCTTCAATGGCTTATTCGAGGACCTGAGGCGAAGAACCGCTCACGATTTCATTTCCGATAAACACCTCGCGCTGGGAGAAGTCGCTTTTTTGCTAGGCTTCTCAGAACCTAGTGCATTCCATCGTGCTTTCAAACGCTGGACCGGCCAGACGCCGTCGCAAGTACGCCAAAGCATACGCGCCAAGGGATGATGTGGATCTGGGAGAATGGAGAATGAGATCGTTTGCTCTTCCGCCGCCTCGATCAGCACAAGGCCTTTCCGTTTTACTCGGTAGCTCTGGTGAGCGGAAAGGAAATGATCGTCACCGCAACCGGTGACTGTCAGCCATAGCATGCCTTGGCAAGCAATGATTTGAGTACCGCGGGAAGCCTGCAACTTATGGATTTTTCCCGGTTCAAGCACAATTTCATTGGCACCGTAAATCAGTTCGCGGACCATCATTTTCCTTTCAGGCGATCTAGGAAAGTTTGGAGCTCACCTGCAACTTGATCTGGTAGCTCGACATGCGGGTAGTGCCCAGCGCCTTGTACGATCGCTACCTGGCCGCCAGTGTTCTCTGAGAGCCAGACTGTCTCTGCTATTGGGTCGTTGAAGTCGGGGTCATGGCTTCCCATAATGACCAGAGTAGGAACTGATACCTTGCAGACAATGGACTCTGTATCTGCTTTTGATAGCCAGACCATGGTTTGCAAGGCATCCATACGTCCAGGCTCCCGCAAACTGCGTTCTAGGCGTTCCCGATATGCTGCATGGTCTGAAGGCTTGTTTATAGGAAAGAGGCTGTCCCAGTAAGCCGTCCAGAACCGAATGCGCCAAGGACCAGCAAAGCCCAACCGGACAATGCCTTTGATAAACGACGAGACAGGAAGATCCCTGAGTATCGGACCAATCATGGCAACTCCTATAATCGTGTCCGGACGGCTGTGGGCTGCCCAGAGGCCAGCCCCTGCAGCAAATGAATTTCCGATGATGAAGGCCTTGGCAACACCTAATTGCTCAATCAAAGCCAGTACATCATCTGCAACCGCTTTCGCAGAGTAGTCCTTCCAATTAGTCGAAGATTCGCCTTGACCGCGGACATCCATGGTAACCACGCGATAGCCGGCACGAATCAGCTCTGGGCGGAGAAAGCGGTACTGCGCTCTAAGGTCACCCATTCCCGGGATCGCGATGACAAGTGCGCCAGAGCCTCCACTATCATCATAGGCAATGCGACCGTCAGTGCGTTCAAGGTAGCGGGTGATCTCGGATGAAACGGAAACGTGGGCCCGTTCGCTTTGCCCAGCGAGCGAAGTACTAAGACCGATAGTTTGTTGCATCTTCATCACTGGCAACTCCAATTGAATGATCCGGTTTCGGTACACAAAACCAACTGGGAGAAAGTGTGATGGAGGTGAGTAAAACGGCAGGTGACTTAAGGCGCCACTTCATTGACCGCTGATGCCAATGAAACGCAGGACCATCTATCCGATTGAACAGAGTTACACGTTTATGCCAATAACAAGCGGGCTAATTGTTTTCTAACGCCTTTTTGAAGGCGACGGTCAATGCGATTTTGGGCCGAGTGGCAGCTAACTGACACATTGCCACCCAGCACCACACATCACCTAAATGACTGAATTGGCCGAGTAGTTCGCATAGGACATCAGGTAGCTCTCCGAGTACTGCGGTCGTTCAGGCGTCGGCTATCGGGAGATAGCCGTATGACCGTAGTTGGCCGAGTTGATGCGGAGAGAGCATCAAATTGCTAGCCGAATACCGGCCATTCAACTCGATCGCCGGGCACACCACCAGCAGAAATTGAAACGTAACCTCGAACGGCCGGTTGTGGCCCAGAGTGTGTAAAAACGCCGTGAAGAGCTAAGCGGCGGGCAGTTGTCGCAAGTGCTTTGGCTGTGGCAAGGCGGAAACTTTGATTGGGAACAATAAAGGGAATGGCAAAAAGGCCCTACGGGGCCTGCATCGATCCAATCAATGCCGCCACTCCCAATATTTTTATTACCCGCTTCAAGTTGTAGGCAAGCACCTGCAGGCTCATTTCTGTACTAACCCGCTCCAGTGTCCGAGTCAGGAAATGAGCACTGCCCATCCATAATTTAAGTGTCCCGAACGGATGCTCAACCGTCTGGCGGCGAATTCGCATGCTGTCAGGCACGTGATCCAGCCGGATCTGCATGTCCTCCAGGACGGTTTGATGCTCCCAGCGACTGACGCGTCGATAATCACTTGGCGTGCATTGTTCCTTGATGGCGCAGCGTGGGCAGTGCGAACTCCAGTATCGATGGAGTTTTAGGCCCTGTTCGATACCAGAGAAGCGCCAGATCAAACGCTGCCCCGCCGGGCATTGATACTCATCGGTGGCCGGATCGTAGATGAAGTCGGCCTTATCGAAACGACCATCCGCCTTGGCGCCAGAGGTTCCCGTTTTGGGGACGATGGCGGTAATGCCTGCTTCCTGGCAGGCCAATATTTCTTCACCTTTGAAATATCCCCGATCAGCGATCACCGTCAGATCATTAGCACCAATTGCTTCACGCGCCTGCTCGGCCATGTTCGAGAGTTGATCACGGTCAGTGCCGATGTTGGTAACTTCGTGAGCCACGATCAGATGATGCTGGGTATCGACTGCTGTCTGCACGTTGTAGCCCACGACGCCTGTGCCGCGTGTCTTCATAGAGCGGGCATCCGGATCGGTCAGGGAAATCTGCTTGTCTGGTGATTGCTCAAGTTCGACCTCGATCTCCTTGAGCTTTTGCATTTGCGCCTTCAGTGCCGAAATCTTGTCAGTGAGCCGCCCTGTCTTGGCTTCGGCGATTTCCGGCGCCTGCCGATCTGCCGTATCCAAGTCGGCTAAATATCGATTGATGCTTGATTCAATCTCTTGCATTCGACGCTGTAATTTCGCCCGGGTGAAATTCCGGTCCCGGTTATTCACCGCCTTGAATTTGCTGCCATCGATGGCGACCAAGGCTTCGGTGAAGAAATTCAATTGCTGACACAGGATGACGAATTGACGGCAAACATTACGGATGGGCTTGCCATTGTCTTTACGGAAATTGGCAATCGTCTTGTGATCAGGAGTGAGGCGTCCCATCAGCCACATCAGTTCTACATTACGTTGCGCTTCTCGCTCTAACCGGCGGCTCGACTGGATGCGGTTGAGATAGCCGTAGATATAGAGTTTTAGCAGTACCGCCGGATGGTAGGCTGGCCGACCAGTTCCTGCCGGATCAACACCTTCAAACCCGAGTTGGCAGAGAGATAGTTCATCGACGAAGACATCAATCACGCGGACCGGATTCAACTCACTTATGTAGTCGTCGATCAGCTCCGGCAGCAATGTGCTTTGAGTCCTGCTCTCGCCTTGAACGAAACGCTTCATCTCGCCCACCTCATCATCAATGCCTATTGCATTGACCCGGCCAAGCAAAATTCGTTCACGTTTTTACACACTCTGGGCCGGTTGCGGCCGATCTGATTTTTCAGTTCACAGGCTGCAATACAGTGGTAGTAGTCGTTTACAGCGGCTAGTTGTCCTCTCCGCAGAGGCGATAGGACGTAGGACAACCGTCCAAATCTTAGACGAGAGTTGTAAAACTGTTCTGGTCGCTTGAAAAGCCAAAAGGGCAGCACTTGCTGCCCTTCCTTACTATGCGAGTGAGGGAATCAGTTCGCCTTTTTTCGGCGCATTACTCCGCCCAGAACACCCAGTCCGCCAAGGATCAATGCCAGGGAAGCCGGCTCGGGGACCGCGTTGATGCGGATCAGCATGTCGTCGCCGCTTCTCGGGTGCTGGACATTGACGTAGGCGACATTGGGATCAAACGGATCGAAATACAGGCCGGTCGGCTCGGCACCCGGCGTCGACAGCGAAGCCCATTTGCCAACTTCGTCGGCAATCCCGTCATCGTTGATGTCGCGAAGGAACCAGATGTCAGCCTTGCCACCATCCTGGTCTTCGATAACATAGATATTGCCCTTGGCATCAATCGCCAAATTGTCCGGATTGCTCCATGGCGTCCCGACAGCAAGATTGGTCGCCATGTCCTTGGTTGTGTTGTCGGCGGCAAGCTGAACGGCACCGGAGCCGAGATTCAGCACATAGACCCGGCCCCGGCCGTTGGCACTGTTGCCGTCATTGTCAGAGTCCGTGGTGGTGAAATAGATCACCTGTTGACCATTCGCAAGCGTCTTGATTTCCAGGTCTTCCGGACGATTGAATCCGGTCCCCTTGATATCGGCATGATCGGCGGTAACCCGTCCGTCAATGGTGCCATCGGCCAGGACGGTAGACACGCCCGGGATCGCCTTTCCCTGTGCGTCGGTAATGGCGATCCACGTGCCATTACCGGTGATGGCCGGACCGTTGCTTCCCTCGACTTGCCCGCCACTGCCAACTTTCAGGACAAAGGTTTGCCCGGCAGCAAAGAAATCATTCCCGTTTTTCGCATTCGGGTTCGCCGAGACATACTTGTAGACTGACCCACCGTTAAGTTCGTCAATGAAGTAGAGCGTGTTGTTTTTGTCGAAGGTCAAGCCTTCATGGGAGACACGGGGAATGATGCTGCGCTGGACGAAATCCCCGGCATTAGCCGACGCAGTTGTCGGATTGGTGACCTCGAACAAGCGCCCCTTTGTGCTCCCATTGCCCCATGATTCCTCTGCGGTGAGGTAGGTCCCCCATGGGGTCCAACGGGAGGCGTCGCCGGAGACAAAACCCTGGGTACCCGGGGCGACGATGGTGACCGTTCGGGTGTTGTAGTTCGGGTCGCGCAGATCCACCCGCTGGACGCCACCGGAACTGGTTTCAAAGGGCATGAAAAGATAGCGCCCGGCATTCTGGCCATTTTCATTGGCCGTGATCATGTCCCAGCTACCGCTGTTGGAGTTCGGAGACAGCAAATTCTGGTTTGCGCGGTTGGCCAGCGCGGTTTGCGTGAAGTTCGGTGACGAGAGTTGAAATGGAGCTGATTCAGGCAGCGAACCTGCAGCGGCGTTGCCAATCAATGGCGTGAAATTTTCAAAGGCGATATTGGCTGCGTAGGTATTGGCCGACAACAGTGACAGGGTCGCTGTGACGCTCACGGCAAGGATGGATTGACGCATTGGAAACTCCGTTAGGTCTTGGTTGTTTTGCGGACGTTGCACTACGAAAAGTGCTGCGTTGCAAAGCTTAGAGCCCAGCCATTACGGGAGTATGTCCGTAGGAAGACAGGATGAGGAAGGAATATTTTCTTCAGTCATCGCACGGATTTTGACTGCTCGCTGAAGAGATCCGGGACGACTCCGATAGCCGGTACGGCACAAACATTCGTTCGGCTGGAAGTTGCGCTGCGCAACCACTCGAACCGGATTCACATCATTGAATCTCCACGAATCAAGCGATAAGCATGGGTCGATTGCACTTCACCAGATTCATAGTCCGGCGGTACGGAACCAATCATTTTCGGCGTGACAGAGCGTTCAGGTGAATGGTTGTTCATGGCCGAAGCAGAAGACACCGATTCAAGCCAACCGCGCCCCATTAAGCAGCCTCATTGCGGATAGCGAAAGCGCAGCGCAGAATCGGGCGGCATACCTCCTGCGGAATTCCCAATGAAGCCGGCGTTAATTCGAAAACTGTTTGCTGATACGTGTACTGCTGCCGTCATGGGCAACCAGACCGGCGATGCCGAATTTTCCTGGGCGGCGGTTGGGCGCGAATTGGGCGTTGTGCCGGATGGCGAGATCAACATTGCCCAGTTGGCTGTTGACCGCCACGCCCAATCAGTCCATGCCGAGAAAACTGCCTTCCGCTTTCTCGGCGCCGATGGCAGTGCCCGCAACGTCAGCTATCGCGAACTCGCCAAGCTGACTGACCGCTTCGGCAATGTGCTCAAGTCCCTGGGGTTGGAGAAAGGTGACTGCGTTTTCGTTCTCTGCGGCCGCATCTGCGAGCTTTACGTTGCCGTGCTCGGCGCACTCAAAATTGGCGCTGTCGTCTCACCGCTTTTTCAGTCTTTCGGCCCAGAGCCGATTCGCAGCCGCATCGCCCAGGCTGCCGGCAAGGTGCTGGTCACCACGACCAGCGCCTATCAGCGCAAGGTCGCGGCACTTCGCCCGGAACTCCCCTCGCTCCAGCATGTTCTACTGGTCGATGACCTCGGCGCCGGCAGCATTGCGGATACGCTGGACCTGCACGCCCTGCTCCGCGCCGCCCCCGACACCCCGGCGCTGGTGCCGACCGGCCGGGAAGACCCGGCCCTGCTGCATTTCACCAGCGGCACGACCGGCCTGCCGAAAGGCGCCATCCATATCCACGGCGCGGTGCTGACGCATTACGCCACGGCGCGGACTGCGCTCGACCTGCAGCCGGATGACGTGTTCTGGTGCACGGCTGATCCGGGCTGGGTGACGGGCACCTCTTACGGCATCATCGCGCCGTTGGTGCTGGGTGTGACCAGCATCGTCGATGAAGCCGATTTCAACCCGCTGCGCTGGATTCACATTCTCGAAAACGAGCGGGTCAATGTCTGGTACACCGCGCCAACGGCGATCCGGCTGCTCATGAAGGCCGGCCCCGAACTGTTTGCCGGCCACCGTTTTCCCGACTTGCGCTTTATCGCCAGCGTCGGCGAGGCGCTCAATCCGGAAGCAGTATGGTGGGGGCAGGATGTGCTCGGCCGGCCGATCCACGACAACTGGTGGCAGAGCGAAACCGGCGGCATCATGATTGCCAACACCGCCGCGCTGGACATCAAGCCCGGTTCGATGGGCCGCCCACTGCCGGGCATTACCGCTCATGTCGTTCGCCACCAGGCGGGCGAGCCGGTCACGGTGATCGAAACGCCCGACACGGTTGGCGAACTGGCCCTGGTAACCGGCTGGCCGTCGATGTTTCGCGGCTATCTGAACCAGCCTGAGCGCTACCGAGAATGCTTTGCCGGCCATCTCTACCTGACCGGCGATCTGGTCAGGTGCGATGCCGATGGCTACTTCTGGTTCGTCGGCCGCAGCGACGATGTCATCAAATCGTCCGGCCATCTGATCGGCTCGTTCGAGGTGGAAAGCGTGTTGATGGAATACCCGGCGGTCGCCGAAGCCGGCGTCATCGGCAAGCCGGATGCGCTGGCCGGCGAGGTGATCAAGGCCTTCGTCGTCCTCAAGCAGCACATCGAGCAGAATGAAGACCTGCGCCTGGAACTGATGGGCCACGCCCGTCGGCGGCTCGGTGCAGCCGTAGCGCCGAAGGAAATTGCATTCGTGCCGGCGCTGCCACATACTCGAAGTGGAAAAATCATGCGCCGGCTCCTCAAGGCAAGGGAACTCGGACTGCCCGAAGGGGACAGTTCGACACTGGAACAAGCCGAGGCGCAGCGGGAGAAAAAATGAGTCAGCAGCAAGAACAAATCCGCACGGAAGTGCTCGCCATCGTCAAACGCCTGGCCCCGGAAATCGATCCGACGAAGATCATCGCCGACAAGCCCCTGCGCACCCAGATCGATCTGGATTCGATGGACTGGCTCAACGTGCTGGCCGCCATCCACGAGAAACTGGGGGTAGACATTCCCGAATCCGACTACGGCAAGGTCCAGACACTGGATAGCATCGTCGCCTACCTGGCCGGAAAAATCCCTGCCGGCTCGCTGGAGTAAGCAGTGGCCGACTATCCAGCCGAGCTAGTCCGTAACCGCTTCCTGTTCGACGGCAGCCCGGTCACCATCCGCCCCATCCGCGCCGATGACAAGCCGATGGAACAGGATTTCGTCCAGCATCTTTCCGCCGATTCGCGCTACAAGCGCTTCATGTCCACGCTCAAGGAACTACCGCCCGGCAAGCTGAAGTACCTGACCGAAATCGACTATGTGCGGCATCTGGCGCTGGTCGCCGTCATCCACCGCGACGGGCAGGACATCGAGATCGGCGTGGCGCGCTATGTCGCTGGCCCGAGTGGCGACGAATGCGAATTCGCCATCGCCATCGACGATGAATGGCAGGGCAGCGGTGTTGCCGGCATCCTGATGCTGACCTTGATCGACGCCGCCCGGGCACGCGGCATGAAAGCGATGGAAGCCTTCATCCTTGCATCCAACGACAAGATGATCAAGTTCGCCCGCCAGCTCGGTTTCGAGGTCCGCCGCGATCCAGACGACGCGGGGATGATGCACGCGGTGCGGGCGCTGTAGAAACCACGCTTTATCGAGCCTGCTGCGGTCAACCCGAAAAATAGCCCAAAAACGAAAATCATCCACGGCCATAACAGGCAAGCTTTCGTTGCAGGCCGCTTGCCCGTGCCCGCATAATTCCCGCATGCATATCCGTTCAACCAAGGCCACTGCCATCTGCCCGCCTGTCTGTCGCAAGCAGAACCCCTTGGTATTTGTTATCCGTTCGCACGCACCACGGAGCACTTTCGGAATGCAGCCCATCCGGCATTTCGTGACACCCTGGATCACGGCGGAGTGCGCTTGAGCACGACAGAGACCCGCGCCACACCACCCTTGCCGCCCGGCCCGGTGCCGGGATCGGCAATGGCAGCCGTCGCCTCCGGCCAGCAAGCAATTCGCCGGACGCGCAGCCAGCGCCTGCGGCTCGCCTTTGCCCTGCTGCTATCCACGCTGTTCCATGCCCTGCTGCTCAGCCTCACGCTGTTTGGTGACGAATTCGGGCTGCCCGGCCTGGCCTTCCCCTGGCAGGTTCGGCGAGCCGAAGTTCCCAACCTGCAAGTCGTACTCGCCCCGGCGCCGGTCATCCATCCGAAACCCGCCAGTCCACCGGAACCGGAACCACAACCAGAACCGCTGCCGCTCCCTGAACCATCGAGCGAACAACCCGCCGCCGGTGCCGAGCTGCAGGTGGCGTTCAGATCCCCCGAGGCCGCCCCGGAACCGGCCCCAGCACCGCTAGCCCCCGTCACCAAGTCCAGAAGCGCACCGAAAGCGAAGGCCAGCTCAAAGCCAGACAAGGCACGCCAGCGAGCACCAGAAACCCCATCGCCAGTCGAACCGCCCCCGCCAAAGCCGTTCCCGGCAGTCATCGCCCTGGAGCAATCGCAAAGAACCGAATTCGTCGTGCCGGCAGCCCCGCCGGAACCGCCGCCTGTTCAATCGACAACGTCAGCCCATGCCGACGTGGATAGGCAGGCCAGAACCGAGCCCGCGGTGCCGGAGCCTGTTGTCGAGAAAATCACGCCGACTGAAGCGGCACGACAGCAAGCCGAACGGCAGGAAATTGCCCGACAGGCAGCCGCCAAGGAAGAAGCGACGCGCGCTGAAGCAGCACAACGCGAGGCCGAGCAGCAGGAAAACGCCCGACAAGCCGCCGCCAGGGAGGAAGCAGCACGGGCGGAAGCGGCTAGACGTGAAGCCGAACGACAGGAAAAGGCGCGACAGGCCGCAGCAAAAGAGGAAGCGGCGCGGGTTGAAGCAACGAGACGCGAGACCGAAAGACAGGAAAACGCCCGGCAGGCGGCCGCCGGGGAGGAAGCAACACGGGCTGAGCTAGCGCGCCATGAAGCCGAACGCAGGGAGATTGCTCGACTGGCTTCCCTCAACGAGGAAACGGCACGAGCCGAAGCTGCCCGACGCGAAGCCGAGCGTCAGGAGAAGGCTCGACAGGCTGCCATCAAGGAAGAAGCTGCACGGGCTGAAGCGGCTCGGCGTGACGCTGAGCGACAGGAAGCTGCTCGACAGGCCGCCAAGGAAGAAGCCGCGCGGGCCGAAGCAGCCCGGCGCGAAGCCGACCGACAGGAGGCCGCCCGACAAGCCGCCGCCAAGGAGGAAGCCGCGAAGGCTGAAGCAGCGCGGCGCGAAGCCGAACGACAAGAGGCCGCTCGACAAGCCGCGGCCAAAGAGGAAGCGGCACGGACTGAAACGGCTAAACGTGAAGCAGAGCGACAGGAGAAGGCTCGACAAGCTGCTGCCAAGGAGGAAGCCGCGAAGGCTGAAGCAGCGCGGCGCGAAGCCGAACGACAAGAGGCCGCTCGACAAACCGCGGCCAAAGAGGAAGCGGCACGGGCTGAAACGGCTAAACGTGAAGCAGAGCGTCAGGAAGCAGCCCGGCAGGCCGCAGCCAAGGAAGAAGCCGCACGGGCTGACGCTGCTCGACGCGAAGCCGAGCGCCAGGAAAGCGCCCGGCAAGCAGCAGCGCGAGAGGAAGCCGCGAAGGCCGAGGAAAAACGGGAGCAGGATGCAAGGCGCGATGCCGCGCGTCGGGCGATGGGACGGCAACTGGACGAAGAGGCAGCGCGCCGCGCCGCCACCGAGGAGGCCCGGCAGCGATCACCTTCGGCAAGCCTCTTCCGCCGCGGCAGGCTCTTCGGGCGCACCGACGCCAACGCCGAACTCGTCTGGTATGCCGAAGCCTGGGCCCGGAAGATCCATATGAACATGGGCTTCGAGATGGTCCGTGAAGCAGCCAGGCAAACGCACACCGATCCGCTCGTGACCGTAGCCATTCGAAGAGATGGCTCGGTGGAGTCGATCAGCTTTGTCCGCTCCAGCGGTGTGGCGGCCATCGACGATGCCGTACGACGCATCATCGAGTCCCATGCGCCCTACCAGCCGTTCCAGCCAGGGCTTGCCCGCGACTACGACGTGGTCGAAATCCGCCGCACCTGGCACTTCGACTCAGCCATTAGGCTGTATTGAATCATCGTGAGCCGCCTCCGTCGGGGCAACCGTCGTATCAACACCGAGCGGCATCGAGGCTGGCGGCACCGCTAAACACGAGAGGCTGACCAGCGATTCCGGGCGGAACTGCTACGGATTAGCGTTGCCACTAGACGGTGAGAGCTTGTCCGCCACCTTGTTCATGCCATGCTCCGTCGCTTCGGCACCGCGCTTCACACCGCGCCCAGCGGCATTCAGCCCAACTTCAATGCCGTGGCCGGCTGCTTCGGCACCACGCTTGATTCCGTTGCCAGCAGCCGTCAGGCCCTTTTTCACGACGCGAACCGTCGCTTCTGCGCCCCGCTCAACCGCCCCCTTGGTCTCGCTGGCAACGCCCTCTTCGGCACAGGCAAAGCCGGCTATCAGAAGGGCACTGACGAATAAGATTGAGTTCTTCATGGCGATAACCTGGCGTAAATACATGCGACATTCAGTAGCCAAATGTCCGCATTTTTACTGACGGGCGCGATATTCAAATTGCTCGCCCAGCGGCGCCGCTGCAAAACAGGAAAAGGTGTCATCACTGGCAACCGTCACGGCCCCCTTCTCGATCCCCAGTTCATACACCTGGCTGACAAAATTCATGAACTCGGTAAAGCTCATTTTGGCGGTACGAAGTTCTGTATAGATGTGTTGGTATTCCATTTCAGGCTCCTAATCGATTGATGCAGTGCACCATGAACTTCAGTGTAGTTTGAATGCCCTGACCGTCTACAGGCGTTCTGTACCAGAATGTGACCGTCGAGATATGTCGGCAGGCCGGTGAAGCAGCCCGAAAGGCGCACCACGGCAAACAACGGCGCCCTAAGGTCACCGCGAAGATCGACCAGATTCGAAAAGCGCGCCCGGTAACTCTCTCGGTGCCGATACGGCTAAACTGCGCCTTTTGGTGTCTGGCTTGCCAACACCGTCCAGCGCCCGACCCGGCGCTTCAGCCAGGACCAGCGTGTGAGCATCTTCTCAACAGCCGTCAAATTTCTTGCCCTGCCCTTTGCGACAGGCAGTTACCGCACCGACCTGCGGCGCACGCTCCTTGCGCTGGGCTGCGTTGGCTTCCTGACTTTGCTGGTACTGGCTGGTGCCACGCTCGTCACCGTTTTGCCCAATCTGCCGGCCTTCGATACCGTGACCGACTATCGCCCGAAGATTCCATTACGGATATATACGGCCGATGGCGCGCTGCTCGGTGAGTTCGGCGACGAACACCGTGATTTCACGCCGATCAAGGAAATCCCCCTGGTCCTGAAGGATGCGCTGCTGGCGATTGAGGATACGCGCTTCTACGAGCACAGCGGCGTCGATTACCGGGGTGTCCTGCGGGCGCTGCTGGCCGATCTGACCGGTGGCTTTCGACAGGGCGCCTCGACGATCACCATGCAGGTGGCTCGCGCCTTCTTCCTTTCGCAGGAAAAAACCGTCAAGCGGAAATTGACTGAGGTCGTTCTGGCCTATCGCATCGAATCGGCCTTGAGCAAGGATCAGATCCTTGAGCTCTACATGAACCAGATTTACCTCGGCCAGCGCACGCACGGCTTTGCCAGCGCGGCCCGCACCTACTTCAACAAGCGCCTCCCGGAACTGACGCTGGCGGAAGCGGCGATGCTGGCCGGCATCCCGCAAAACCCGGCCAAGCACAATCCGGCGGTCAGTCCTGTACGCGCCAAGGCCCGCCAGGAACTGGTATTGAAACGCCTGTTGCAACTGGGAAAAATCACCCAGGCCCAATACGCCGAAGCCGTCAGCCAACCGCTCAAGATCGGCCGCACCCTGCAGTTCGAAGCCCATGCCGACCATGTCGCGGAACTGGTGCGCCAGGAACTCTTTAGCCAATACAAGGGCGACGCCTACACCCAGGGCTTCAATGTCTATACCACGCTCGACAAGGCCGAGCAGAACGCTGCCTACGACGCGCTTAGGCGCAATGTCATGGCCTATGACCAGCGCCATGGCTATCGGGGCCCGGAAGCGTTTGTCGACCTGCCTGACGATACCGACGCTCAGGACGAAGCCATCGACCGGATTCTGAGCAAACATCCCAGCAGCGACAACCTGATCTCGGCCGTCGTCACTGACGTCTCCGCCAAGCGCGTCCGCGTCGAACCTGCCGCCGGCGACACGATTGAAATCAAGGGCGACGGCTTGCGTTTTGCGGCCCGTTCCCTGCAACCGAACGCCAAAATGGATACCAGGATTCGCGTCGGCTCGGTGATCCGCGTCAGCCAGGACGGCAAGGGCCGCTGGTCGATCAGCCAGATGCCGGAAGTCGATGCCGCCTTCGTCGCCCTGAATGCCGAGGATGGCTCGTACCGGGCCATGGTTGGCGGCTTCGACTTTTCCCGCAATCAGTTCAACCACGTCACCAGCGCCTGGCGTCAGCCGGGATCAAGCATCAAGCCCTTTGTCTATTCGGCCGCACTGGAAAAGGGTTTCTCGCCAGCCACCTTGCTGAACGATGCGCCGCTCTCGCTGCCCGGCGGCGAAGGCGGCCAGACCTGGGAACCACGCAATGACGACGGTTTCGATGGCCCGATCAGCCTCCGCCAGGCACTGGCACGCTCGAAGAACATCATCGCGGTCCGCTTGCTGCAAGCCATTTCGCCGCAATATGCACGCGACTATCTGCAACGCTTCGGTTTCGATGCCGCCAAGCACCCTGCCAATCTGACACTGACGCTGGGCAGCGGCTCGGTGACCCCGCTGCAGATGGCCGGTGCTTACTCGGTATTCGCCAATGGCGGATTCAAGGTCACCCCGCGGCTGATCCAGAAGATCACCGACACCCGCGGCAACGTGCTCTGGGAGGCGCCAGCACAACCAGCCAGACAGGATGAACAACGGGTGATCGACACCCGGAACGCCTTCATCATCGACAGCATGCTGCGCGAGGTCGTCAGAAGCGGCACCGGCGCCCTGGCAAACCAGCGCCTTGGGCGCAGCGACCTGGCCGGCAAGACCGGCACTACCAGCGACGCATTCGATGGCTGGTTTGCCGGTTACGCCGGGAACGTCGTCGCCGTTGCTTGGATGGGGTTCGACAAGCCCAAATCGCTCGGTAGCCGCGAATTCGGCGCCACCCTGGCATTACCGATCTGGATCGACTTCATGCGCCAGGCCTTGTCCGGCAAGCCGCCCACCGAAAGAAAACCGCCACCGGGCATCTCCTTCGTCGATGACGACTGGGTCTACGATGAGTTCAAGGGCGACGACGGGGTCAAAACGCTAGACGTCGAGGTATCGCCGATCAAATCAATCTTCGACACCCTACGTAAGGCGTTTGGCGGCTGAAGCTGGAACACGCTCGGTCGCCACCTGAGTTTCGGCGAAAGCGATCCCGTCAGGACTTGAAAACCTGCCCGATGCGAATGCACGCACGTCGGGCGTATGGCTAGGTCGCCAAACGTCCGGACTGAATGCGCAGGATGCGGCCACAGCGGGCGGCAATGGCTTCATCGTGGGTAACCAACAGCAAGGTCGTTCCCTGTTTGGCGTTGAGGTCGAACATCAGGTCGATGATCTGCTGGCCGGTGGCGGCGTCGAGATTGCCGGTTGGCTCGTCGGCCAGCACCAGTTGCGGGTTGGGGGCGAAGGCGCGGGCCAGTGCGACGCGCTGTTGTTCGCCGCCGGACAAGTGTTTCGGGTAGTGCTTCAGGCGGTGACCGAGGCCGACGCGGGTCAGCCAGTCGCGCGCCGTGTCGGCCGCTGAGGTGGTGCCGGCGAGTTCGAGCGGCAGCATGACGTTTTCCAGCGCCGTCAGCGAGGGTAATAGCTGAAAGGACTGGAAGACAAAGCCGAGCAGCCGGCCGCGCAGTCTGGCCCGCTGGTCTTCGTCGAGGCCATTCAGGGATTCGCGGTCGAGGCGAACTTCGCCAGCGGTCGGCGAATCCAGCCCGGCGAGCAGGCCAAGCAACGTCGATTTGCCGGAACCGGAGGCGCCGACGATGGCAACGGTTTCACCCGGCATGACCGAAAAGGAAATATCCTGCAAAATCGTCAGCGGCTCGCCGCCGTTATCGACGGTCTTGCCCAATCCCGATACTTCAACCACCGGTCCAACTGCCATGCGGTTCATCCTTGTCCTGTTTGCCCTGCTCGTTTCAACCACGCCGGCCCTGGCCGCCAAAACCATTCTGGTCATGGGCGACTCGCTATCGGCCGGCTACGGCATCCGGCCCGAGCAGGCCTGGCCTTCGTTGCTCGGCACGCGGCTGAGCGATAAACGCCTTGATTATAGCGTTGCCAACCTGTCGATCTCGGGAGAAACCACGGCCGGCGGACGTTCACGTCTGGCCCCTGCCCTCAAGGCCTACCAGCCGGCCATCGTGGTCATTGCGCTGGGTGCCAACGACGGGCTGCGCGGCCTGCCGCTGGCCCAGATGCGCGACAACCTGAATGCCATGGTCGATGCCGCGCGCTCGGCCGGCGCCCGCGTCGTGCTGGCCGGCATGCGCCTGCCGCCGAATTACGGACCTTATGCCGCCGATTTCCACAGCAGCTTCGTCGATATTGCCAAGGCCAAGAAGGCGCCGCTGATCGATTTTCTGCTTGAACCGGTGGCGGCCAACCCGCGCTATTTCCAGTCCGACAACCTGCATCCGCTGGCCGAGGCCCAGCCGCTGATTCTCGACCACGTCTGGCCGGCCATTGTGCCGCTGTTAAAATAGGGCCAATGAAACCCAATCGCCCCACCGTGGCCGATCTCGCCAAGTACGACGAGATCATCGACGTCCGCACCCCCGCCGAATTTGCCGAAGACCATATCCCCGGCGCCATCAACTGCCCGGTGCTGGATAACGAGCAGCGCATCCAGGTTGGCACGCTCTACAAGCAGGTCTCGCCGTTCGAAGCGAAAAAGATCGGCGCGGCGCTGGTTTCGGAAAACATTGCCAGGCACCTGAAGGAAAGCTTCCTCGACCGTCCGAAAAGCTGGAAGCCGCTGATCTACTGCTGGCGCGGCGGCGACCGCAGCGGTTCAATGACGACCATCTTCAAGGCCATCGGCTGGCAGGCCGGGCAACTGGATGGCGGCTACAAGGCGTGGCGCAGCCATGTCATCGCCCAGCTGGAAGAATTGCCGCAGCACTACCATTTCATCGTCATCGGTGGCGCCACCGGCAGCGCCAAGACACGCATCCTGCAGGCCATCGGGTCGCTCGGCGAGCAGGTGCTCGATCTGGAAAACCTGGCCAACCACAAGGGCTCGGTCCTTGGCGTGCTGCCAGATTCGCCACAGCCTTCGCAAAAAGGCTTTGAAACCTCATTGATGCTGACCCTGGCGGCGCTCGACCCGGCCCGCCCAGTCTATGTCGAGGCAGAAAGCCGCAAGATCGGCAACCTGCATGTGCCGGAAGCACTGATCGCCCGCATACGCAGCGGCGAATTTGTCGCCATCGAGGCGACGCTGGACGCTCGCGTGGCCTTCCTGCTCAAGGATTACGACTACTTCCTGACCCGGCCCGAGTTTCTCGGCCAGCGTCTCGATGTACTGCGCTCACTGCAAAGCCGCGAAACGATGGCACGCTGGCAACAACTGATTCTGGATGCCGACTGGCCAACGCTGGTGCGCGAGCTGCTGGAGCTACATTACGACCCGCTCTATCAGCGTTCGCAGGATCACAACTACACGGGCAAGCAGAACCCGGGCTGCTTCTCAACCGACGATCTGTCCGAAAACGGCATCAAACGGCTGGCAGCCACGATCGTTCAGTCGCGGACAGCGCAGATCGCCTGACGCATGGCCGGCTTCGGGCTGGCAGTGTAACCCTCCTCGAAAGCAATTTCGCGCAGGCCAGCGGCCTGCACTACCTCTCTGAGTTCCCCCGGCCGAAGCAGAAAAGCCGGGCTGGAGGGCTTGCCGTAGGCTTCGTTGCCAAGCATGAAGGTTTCATAGATCAACACGCCACCCGGGGCGAGCATGGCGATGACGTCCGGCAAACGCGGCCGCCACAGGTAGTTGGTGACGACGATGCCGTCGAACGACTGCCCGGCGAGAGGCCACTCATCGCCCTCGAGATCAAGCTCCGTGGCGACGATGTCCGGTACGGCCGAAAGTTTCGAAATTGCCTCAGAATTCCGGTCAACCGCAGCGACCGTATAGCCCAGGCTCGCCAGCAGACAGGCATGACGGCCGTTGCCGCAGGCCAGGTCGAGCACCTTGCCACCCTCTGGAATCAGGCCGGCGTGACGCACCACCCAAGGCGATGGCGGTATGATCTGAGAAATTTCATTCGAGGAGGCAGTCATGTCCGGTGTTGTCGTCGTTGCAGAGAATGGTCAGGGAAGATACCAGCAGGCCGTCACCATCGGCCAGCACCAATTGATCGCCGACGAACCGGTCAGCGTCGGTGGTGCCGACGCCGGCCCGGCCCCATTCGATTTCCTGATGTCCGGCCTCGGCGCCTGCACCTCGATGACGTTGCGCATGTACGCCGAGCGCAAAGGGCTGCCGCTGACCAAGGTCAGCGTGACGCTCAGCCATGAAAAAGTCGAGGTTGATGGGGTCACACGTGACTGCATTCACCGCAAGATCGCCCTTGAAGGCGACCTGAGGGACGAACAGCGCCAGCGCCTGATGGAAATTGCCAACAAATGCCCGGTACACCGGGCGCTGTCACAGTCGATTCTGCTCGATTGCGCCCTTACCCCCTAGGAATAACCCTATAAGTTCAATGACAATAGACCGTCATTGTGCCAAAATTCTGCACTGCACAATAACAGCCTAACAAGGGGCTTGCCATGTTGGAACAGCACTATCTAACGGCGCTTTTCGAGCCGAAATCGGTGGCCGTGATCGGCGCCTCAGACCGTGAAAATTCGGTCGGCAACATCATCTTCAAGAACATCCTCAGCTCGGGTTACAAGGGGCGTCTGTACGCCATCAACCCCAAGCACGAGACGATTCAGGGCCAGCAGGCCTACAAGTCGATAGAGGAAATCGGCGCCCGCGTCGAGATGGCCGTCATCGCCACCCGGCCGCAGACCGTGCCGCAACTGATCGAGCAATGCGGCCGCAGCGGCGTGCGCAACGTCATCGTCATCGCCTCCGGCTTTTCGGAAGCCGGCCATATCGGTGCTGCGCTGGAACGCAAGGTTCTTGAAATCGCCCGTTCCTACAATGTGCGCATCCTCGGCCCGAATTGCCTGGGCATCATCCGCCCCGACCTCGGCCTGAACGCCACCTTCTCCAAGACCACCGCAGCCCCGGGCAACCTGGCGCTCGTCTCGCAGTCCGGCGCCATGTGCTCCGCCGTACTCGACTGGGCCAAGGCCAACGATGTCGGTTTCTCGTCGGTCATCTCGATCGGCATGACGGCCGACGTCGATTTCGGTGAAATCCTCGATTACCTGATTTACGACAGCCGCACGCACTACATCCTGATGTACGTCGAAGGCATCCGTAACGCCCGCCGCTTCATGAGCGCCCTGCGTTCTGCCGCCCGCATCAAGCCGATCATCCTGCTCAAGGCAGGTCGTCACGAGGCCGGCGCTGCGGCCACGGCCATGCACTCCGGCATGGCGGCTGTTTCGGATACCGTTTTCGACGCCGCCGTCCGCCGTGCCGGCGTGGTACGCGTCCAGAACGTCGGCCAACTGTTCTACGCGGCCAAGGCACTGGCCTCCAAGTTCCGCCCGCTCGGCAACCGCCTCGCCATCATCACCAATGGCGGTGGCCCGGGCGCCATGGCAGCCGACCGTGCTGGCGACATGGGCATTCCGCTGGCAGAACTCGCCAACGAAACGATGGCCGTGCTGAACAAGGCACTGCCAACCAACTGGTCGCACAGCAACCCGATCGACATTGGCGGCGACGCCACGCCGGAACGCTACCGTGACGCGATCATGGCCGTCACGAGCGACCCGAACGTAGACAGCACGCTGGTCATGCTCTCGCCACAGGCGATGACCGATCCGCTGGCCGTTGCCCAAGCCATCATCGAAGTTGCCGACAAGCTCAACCGTTCGATTATCTGCTGCTGGATGGGTGAAGAACAGGTACGCGAAGGCCGCAAGCTCCTCGAATCTGCCGGCATTCCGGCTTTCCGCATGCCGGAAACCGCGATCGAACTGTTCCACCATATTTCCAAGTACTACCGCAACCAGAAGTTGCTGCTGCAGACGCCGGAACCGACTCGCCAGCATGGCCGCCCGGAAGCAGAAGGCGCCAAGATGCTGATCGAGGCCCTGCTCGCGGAGCGCCGCAAGGTGCTGTCGGAAATGGAATCGAAGGCCATCCTGCGTGCCTTCAAGGTGCCGGTTGCCCAGACCATGGTTGCCCGCACCGCCACCGAGGCGCTGCTGCTGGCCGAGCAGATCGGCTTCCCGATCGCCATGAAGGTCGATTCGCCGGATCTGCCGCACAAGTCCGATGCCGGCGGTGTTCGTCTGAACATCGGCAACGCTCCTGCCGTCCGCAATGCTTATCACGACATCATCGACACCGTGCAGAAGCGCCGCCCGGATGCCAAGATCAACGGCGTTTCGATCGAGCCCTTCCTGTCGCGCCCGAACGGTCGCGAACTGATGATCGGCGTCTTCCGTGATCCGATCTTCGGGCCGGTCATCACCTTCGGTGCCGGTGGCTTCGACGTTGAAATCTTCAGCGATCGCTCGGTGGCTCTGCCGCCGCTCAACAAGTTCCTGGCCAAGGATCTGATCGAATCGACCCGCGCCTCGAAGATTCTCGACCAGTTCCACAACATGCCGCCGGTCGACCGTGAGGCCCTGAAGGAAGTGCTGCTGTGCATTTCCGAAATGGTCTGCGAACTGCCGTGGATCCAGGAACTCGATCTGAATCCGCTGATCGTCGATGAAAACGGCGCCATCGCCGCCGATGCCCGCATCGTCATCGACCATGCCGCCAGTGCTTCCGGCGACCGCTACGCCCACATGTCGATCTACCCGTACCCGGTGCACCTGATCCAGGACTGGCAGATGAACGACGGCAAGGTCGTCACCATTCGCCCGATCCGCCCGGAAGATGCCGACATGGAGCAGGAATTCGTCAAGAACATGTCCGACGAATCGCGCTACTACCGTTTCATGGACACGCTGCGCGAACTGACGCAAACCATGCTGGTCCGCTTCACGCAGATCGACTACGACCGCGAAATGGCGCTGGTTGCCACCATCGCTGACGAAACCGAAGGCGCGCCGGAAGGCAAGGAACTGCAGATCGGTGTCGCCCGCTACGTGGTCAATCCGGACGGTGAATCGGTCGAGTTCGCGCTGGCCGTCGGCGACGACTGGCAGAAGTGTGGTGTTGGCCGCAAGCTGATGACCGCGCTGGTCGAGTGCGCCCGCATGAAGGGTTACCGTGCCGTGGTCGGCGACGTGTTGTCGACCAACTCCAAGATGTTCCGCCTGATGACCAGCCTGGGCTTCACGATCCATCCGCACCCGGACGACACCGCCGTCAAACGCGTCGTCAAGCCGCTGACGGGTTAGGCGACGATCTGCTCCGCGCCGGCAGGTCCGGCGCGCAGGCAAACAAAAAGCCGGTCAATGACCGGCTTTTTTAACGACTGGAATTCACTGGCGATTATTCGCCGAAGAAATTCACATCGTAGGGATAAGGCTTCTGTGGCACCTTGGAACCGGCATTGCGGGCGGTGCTATCCACATCCTGCTTCTTGTCCCACCAAAGGGCGCGACCAACCTTCTGGTCTTCGACCCATTCCGGATTCTTTGCGAGTTGCTCGTTCATCCAAACCTGATGATCGGACACATAGCTGGTGTTAACTTCCGCCATTTCGCTGCTTCCTCAAGATATTCAAGACAATGGCGCGATTCTAGCACGCCGGATGCGGCCTTTGAGATGAGCATCAAACAGTCGCATGTTGAAAGCACGGGATTTGATCTGGATCAGATGTTTTTTAGCATTTGCTTATATTCTATGCCTTAAGTAAGCCTGCGAATAATGGAACGTCACGACTTGGGGAGGTCGTCCGTTCCGCGATTATTAGAGGAGACCACATGATGAATCATGTGCGTAGGCTTATAGGGATGGCAATGCTGGGAGCGGCATTGCTTGCCCAGGCAGCGGATGCCCCGGCACCGCCACCGGCACCCGGCAAAATTGCCAGTTCAAATTCCACCACCGACCACAGCAAACTCGATGCCCTGAAGGGACCGTTCAAGACCGGTCCCGAAGTCACCAAAGCTTGTCTGAGTTGCCACAACACGGCCGGCCATCAGGTGATGAAGAGTATTCACTGGACCTGGGAAGCCACCAGCCCGACCACGGGCAAGAAGCTCGGCAAGAAATTTGCCGCCAACAACTTCTGCGGCTCGATAACATCGAACGAAACGCGCTGCACCAGTTGTCATGCCGGCTACGGCTGGACGGACAAGAACTTCGACTTCACCAACCAGGAAAACGTCGACTGTCTGGCCTGCCATGACACTACGGGCACCTACAAGAAATTCGGCACCGATGGCGGCCACCCGCTGTATGCGGACCGCGAGTTCGAGCCGATGGAAGGGCCGCCGGGCAAGAAGCTGTTCAAGGCCCCGGACCTGACCAAGATCGCCCAGCATGTCGGCCAGCCCGGTCGCGCCAACTGCGGCGCCTGCCACTTCAACGGTGGTGGCGGCGATGCGGTCAAGCACGGCGACCTCGATTCCTCGCTGAAGAACCCGTCGCGCGAACTCGACGTGCACATGGCCAAGGATGGCGCCAACATGGTCTGCGCCGACTGCCATACCTTCAATGCGCACCAGCCCTCCGGCAGCCGTTATGCGGCTACCGCCAAGGACAAGCACGGTTTCGACCTGCCCAAGGACGACCACGACCGCGCCACCTGCGAATCCTGCCACGGCTTCACGCCGCACAAGGAAGCCAAGATCAACAACCACACCAGCAAGGTGGCCTGCCAGACCTGTCATATCCCCGAGTTCGCCCGGGGCGGCATTGCCACCAAGACACTGTGGGACTGGTCGACAGCCGGCAAGATGGGCCCGGACGGCAAACCGCTGTTCGTCAAGGACGACCACGGCCACCTGAAGTACTCGGCAGCCAAGGGTGATTTCCAGTATGGCGAGAACGTCCGGCCCGAGTACAAGTGGTACAACGGCGTCGTGCATCAGGTCACCATCACCGACAAGTTCGACGACAGCAAGGTCCTCGAACTCAATCGTGTCGAAGGCTCGGCCAGCGACCCGAACGCCCGTATCTGGCCATTCAAGGTCATGCGCGGCAAGCAGCCATACGACACCGAGAACAAGACGCTGGTGGTCAACCACGTCTATGGCGATGACGACACCTCGCTCTGGCGGAACTACGACTACAACAAATCGATCAAGGCCGGGATGGAGTACGCCGGCCTGCCCTACAGCGGCAAGTTCGGCTTCATCGAAACGCGGATGAACTGGTTCATCACCCACATGGTGGCCCCGAAAGACAAGGCCGTGCCCTGCCAGGAATGCCACACCCGGGCCACCGATGGTCGCCTGAGCGCAATCACCGACATCTATCTGCCGGGCCGCGACAGCAAGCCGCTGGTCGATATCTTTGGCGGTTTGATGATCGCCGGCGCCATCGGCGGCGGCCTGCTCCACGGCATCGTCCGCATCTTCAGCCGCCGCAAGGAGAACGCAAAATGAGCGAACGTATCTACATCTACAAGCGCTACGAGCGTTTCTGGCACTGGTCGCAGGCGCTGCTGATCATCGTCATGATGATCACCGGCTTCGAGGTGCATGGCAGCTACGCCCTGCTCGGCTTCAAGAAAGCCGTGCAACTGCACACCCTTGCCGCTTGGACGCTGCTCATCCTGTGGGCCTTCACCATCTTCTGGCAATTCACCACCGGCGAATGGCGGCAGTACCTGCCTTCGCTGAAGAATGTCGGCGCGATGATCAAGTACTACACGGTCGGCATCTTCACCAACGCGCCGCATCCGTTCCACAAGACGGTAGTCCAGAAGCACAACCCGCTGCAGCGCCTGGCCTACCTCGCCCTGCTCGCCTTCATTTCACCACTGATCTGGGGCACCGGGATCTTCTACCTGTTCTACGGCGACTGGGCACGTCTGGGCATCGACCAGAACCTGTCACTGGAAACGGTGGCCGTCCTGCACACCCTCGGCGCCTACATGATCACCGCCTTCTTCTTCATCCACGTCTATCTGACAACCACTGGCCACACGGTCTTCGCCCACATCAAGGCGATGATTACCGGCTGGGAGGAAGTGGACGAGCATCACTGATCGCTGAACCGGACTTGCGTGACTTTCGGCGGAGCTTGTCTCCGCCATTTTTTGGCAGCCCGAGAATGGTGACACAGCAAACCTTGGACGGTCGTCACGCGGACATTTCAATTTTGGGCATTTTTTCGGGTTGACCCTGGGGCCAGCAGTAGTTTCTATGGTCGTAGCCAGGTCAGTCATGGCGAAACAAGCCCGCCACCTGCCAAATATTGTCGCCATTTTTGACACAGAGGCCATTCAAGGTGTCGAAGGAGCCTGACAGATCAATGATTCAAAACAGCTAACAGCCATCCAGGCGCTGGCACGACTCTTGATTAGTATTTCCTGATATTCAAGCCGAAAAGGCCATGGATACCACCTATCATCAGGAGAACCGCATGTCCGAATGTCTTTGCCAGGGTGAATCATTCACCGTTTGCGACAATACATCCCGCCGCCAGTGGATGATGGCAACCGCCGGCGTAGGCGGCGCGCTGGCGCTCACCGCCATCACCCCGTTCGTCTCCAGCCTGATGCCTTCGGAACGCGCCAAGGCAGCAGGCGCGCCAGTCGAAGTCGATATCGGCAAACTGGCGCCGGGCGAACTGATGATCGTTGAATGGCGCGGCAAACCTGTCTGGATTCTGAATCGCACGCCGGAGATGATGGCGGCGCTGAAAAAGGCCGAACCCATGCTGGCCGACCCGAGCTCGGAAAAGCCTCAGCAACCAGCCTATGCAACCAACGAAACCCGCTCGCGCAAACCGGAACTGCTGGTCGCCGTCGGCATCTGTACCCACCTCGGCTGCTCGCCCTCACCCGCCTTCACTCCGGGCGATGGCGCGCTCGGCGCTGACTGGCCGGGCGGTTTCCTGTGCCCTTGCCACGGATCGACCTTCGATTTCGCCGGGCGGGTTTTCAAGAGCAAACCGGCGCCGACCAATCTGGAAATACCGCCGCACCAATACCTCAGCGAGACCCGCCTGATCATCGGCAGCGACGAAAACGAGAAAGCCTGACATGCAAATCGCCGTCACCAGCCAGAACCGCCACAGCATCACCGAACACGCCGGCAAATGCCGCAAGTTCTGGCTCTACGATGTTGAAAAAGGCGCCGTCACCGACAAGCACCTCGTCGAACTGCCGCTCGAAGAGAGCTTCCACGCCCGGCAACACGGCATGGCCTAGGCACTCGCCGGCATCAATGTGCTGATCACCGGCAGCATGGGCAACGGGCTTTACCTCAAGCTGATGCAGCGGGGTATCCTTTCTGTCATCACGGCGGAAGACAATCCGGACAATGCCGTTTCGGCCTTCCTGTCCAACAGCCTCGACCGCCTGCCACTTCCCGACAACACCCATTGCCAAGGCCATGACCATCACCACTAAGCCCCGTACGACCACCCCGCTTTCGAGCCGCCCGTCGATCCCGCGCCTGCCCATCCAGGGGCTGCTACTGGCCTGCCTGCTCGCCGCTGGCCATGCACACGCGGACAACAGCCAGCTCGTCGTCAACCTGCTCGGCGTCCGCGACGGAACCGGCAATCTGCGCGCCTCGCTCTATCGCGAGCCGGAAACCTTCCGCAAGGAAGACAAGGCCCTGAAAGTCATCTCCCTGCCGGCGGCGAAGGGTGAATCGACATTCGTTTTCGACAACCTGCCATCCGGCCGCTATGCCGTGATGGTTTATCACGACGAAAACGCAGACCAGAAACTCAACCTGCGTTTCGGCATGTTCCCGACCGAAGGCTACGGCCTCTCCAACAACCCGAAAGTCATGGGGCCACCCAAATTCGCCGACAGCGCCTTCGACGTCGCCGGGCCGGAAACATCCATCGACATCAAGCTCGCCTACTGATTTCCCTGATCCATATTCCACGCAAAAAGTTACGGAGAACATCAAACATGAAGAAATCCATCGTCGCCCTGAGCCTGCTCGCCAGCCTGGGCACCGCATACGCCGACAACCAGCCGGTAACCATCATTCTCAACTCGGAAAGCACAATGACCCAGGGCATCGCCCTCGTTCTCGCCAACCAGATGCAGGCCCAGGGTGGCCAGGTGCAAATCCTGCTGTGCGATAAAGCGGGTGATCTGGCCCTGAAGAACGCCGCCGGCAACAAACTGAAACCGCAGGACGTGACCCCGGCCCAATTGCTCGATGGCGCCATCAAGAAAGGGGCGACTGCTGCGGTCTGCGCCCTCTACCTTCCGAACACCGGCCACACGCCAGACCAGCTGAAGGACGGCATCGTCGCCGCCAAGCCGGATGCCATGGGCAAGAGCATGCTGGAAGCCCAGCGCAAAGTCATCGCCTTCTGATTGAGGAACCTATCGTGAAACAAACCCTGCTGCAGGAAAAATACCCCATCTTCGTCGCCGAGATCGCCAAGACGGAAACCAGCCACAAGACCGTCGAAGCACTGGTTGACTACTACAAGGGCAAGATCGCCGAGAACCCGAAGGTCCAGTTCATCGGCGTATTCGACCACTACGCCCACACCACCAGGATCGGCGGCCCCATCGTCGAAGGCATGACCGCTGCGGTCGACATCATTTTCTGCTTCGGCTTCGCCATCCCGACCCCGCAGATGCTCGCTGTCCGCCCCCGCTCCATCGGCATCGCCGACATGGGCGACAAATTCGTCATCAGCTTCATGGAAGCCCCGATGCAACCAGCCAACCAGGCCATGGAAGCCTGGACCCTGGCCCTGCGCGACGCCTGAACAAGCCCGCCACAAACAAAAACCCCGGCGCTGTCTGACCGGGGTTTTTGCATTTCAATTTTGGGTGTTTTTTCCGGTTGACCGTGGCAATCGGCAGTTGTGTGCCCTTTGCTGCCGGTCAGCAATTTTCTAGCAGCGGCAGCTTCAGACTGGGAGCGGCCATTCCCTGAAAAAAAACGGGAACCAAAGTCCCCGTCTATGTGAACTTGCGAAACTATTTCCTCACTTGTGCATACGGCGGCGGGATGCAGCCAGCCCAGCAAGTCCAAGACCCAATAACGCAGCACTCATCGGCTCCGGAACTGCTTGCTGTTGCTGCTGGCCGGAAGCTACATCACCATCGCGAACTGCCCAAGCAAAGTACTGGCTGCCCTGCAAATCAAGGCCTTGCCCCCTAAGTGATGCATCAAAAGCCCACGATAGTTGGGTCGGCAGGGGAGTGAACGACGCATCAGACCAATACACGCTGCCAAGCAAATTTGAGAAAAGCAACTTGTTGGCGTTTTGCACCGATGTATCGCCAATGGCATTTAGGACTGATTGATTCGGTTTGGTACCTAGATCAGTCACCAAGAGATGACTCAACTCGCCGCCCGTGCAATTACTTCCTTGGTAGTAGGTTGGATTTCCGGTACCGAATGTAAAGGGGCTGCTACAACTCGTATCGAGCGGATTTAGTGTCGGCAAACGCCAGTCGTCGTAAGTTACATTGCGAACGCTATCAAAGTAGGTTAATCCGGCGACCCATGTCTGCGCACCCCACCAAGTCATTGCGCCGGTATAGGTGCTTCCTGATTTCTTAAAATCTAAGGTGCTTAGCGTATGGGTGTACGTTGCGCCATTAGCCGACCATGCAAAATTTTGACCAAGTACCGCAGCCACCTTTGCGTCTGTCAGATTGCTAGCTGCATAATTTACATTGGCGAGCCATGTAACATCCAATGCCGTGTCGTAGATTAGACCGCCACCACGATCGACCAGAGCCGCTTGAGCTACCCCGCTCGTCAAGAGACCTGCTGTCGCCAGTGCCACCATTAGTTTCCTGCTACCGTTCATGTTAAGACCCTCGGATCAAAAATATTCTCCGATTCGCGAAAGCAAAAAATAACCCAGCAGGGACAGGATTTTGATTTATTGCTGTTTTTCGGAGAGAAAGGTTGGGCAGTAAGCGTCAGTGTAAATTTGTTCGACACACTCTGAATGAGATCAAGCCGCTTTGCGAATCAGGAGCGACCTGGTTAACGGCACAGCTAAGTTGGTTCACTGCCAATGCCTGCTATCGCTGCATTGCCGCCGTTGACTTGAAAACCGCGACCGTCTCCTGATGGCCGAATGCCGCCCGACGAATGAGTGCTGGCCAAGAAAAATTTTTCTCGTGGCCACCCAGCCTGACATGCCGCAGATGACCACGAACCCCGCGCCCGTTGGGCGAAGCTTCAGCCCTGAGCCGGCTTTTTCCCGAACAGCGTATCGGTCAGCTTGACGTACCAGGCGGCGGACTGAACCTGGATGATGTAGGCCAGCGTGATGACCAGGGCGGCGTCGGAGGCGGCGCTGCCGAAGGCGTTCATGGCCAAAGCCAGGGCGATCGACAGGTTGCGCATGACTGTGCCGTACACCAACGCGATGGCATCGCCGCGCGGCAGCAGGGCCTTGGCGATGAGGGTGCTGAGCAGGTAGTTGATGCCGTAGAGGGCGAGCAGCGGGCCGACGAGTTGCAGCAGTTCGGCCGGCTGGGCGGCGAGTTGCTGGGCCTTGAGGGCCATGGCGACGAAGACGATGCCGAGCACGCCGAGCGTCGAGAAGGGCGGGAACTTCGGGCCCCATTCGGCCTGGAATGCCTTCTGGCCGTGCTTCTTGAGCAGGTGGCTTTGCGTGAAGTGGCCGGCCACCATGGGCAGGAAAACGATAAATACGATCTGCGAAAACACTACCCACAGATCGACCGGCACCGTTGCGCCCATCAACCATTGGACGTAGAACGGCGTCGCCAGCGAACCAAGGACCAGGCCGAGGACGGTCATCTTGACGGCTGCGCCGAGGTTACCGCCGGCAAAACCAGTCCACGAAATGGTCATGCCCGAGGTCGGCAGCAGTGCGGCGAGCAGCAGGCCCATGGCGTAATACGGCTGGGCCGGGAAAAAATATTGGCCAAGTCCGAAGGCAACGAAGGGGATGATGCCGAAATTGATCAGCTGGGCGAGCAGTTGCGCCTTGCTGTCGCCGCCTTCGAGCACCTTGGTCAGCTTGAGCGTGACCATCATCGGATAGACCATCAGGAAGGTCAGCGGCACGATCAGCGACTTGAGCCAGCCGGTTGGCGCCAGCAGGCCAAACCCGAACCCGAGCAGCATCATGACCGGAATGGCGAGGATCAGATTCTTTGAAACAAAGGACAAAAACTTCAGCACGATGCGCTCCAGAAGCCCCGCAATGGCATTCTGCTAAATAAGCAAATAATTATACACCGTGCGGTACCACCCTTCGTTTAAGATCAGGGCCTGCGCCACCGCTCACTATCAAACAGCCAGCCCCCCATGAACCCTCTTCCACGCTCCCGATCCAGCCTGCTCATCATCGCAGGACTTGCCGTCGTGGCATTGCTCGTCGCTGGCTATAGTTTCTGGGGCAAGGAGCGCATCGTGGTTGCCGTGGCCGAACGCGGCGAACTGCGGCAGGCGGTGGTGGCCAGTGGCCGGGTGCGCACGCCGCAGCGTATCGAGGTGGCAGCGCAGATCAGCGCCCGCGTCGTCGCCGTCAAGGTGCGCGAAGGCGATGCCGTGACGGCCGGCCAGACGATGGTCCAGCTCGACGACACCGAATGGCGAGCGAGTGCCGCCCAGGCCCGGGCCAGCCTGGCGCAGGCCGAAGCCAAACAGCGCCAGCTCGACCGCCTCGGCCGGCCGGTGGCCGAGCAAAGCGTGCAGCAGGCGGAAGCCAACGCCCAGCAGGCGAAGCGCCAATTGGAGCGGGTCGGCGAACTGGTTGCCAAGGGTTTCTACAGCACCGCCCAGCTCGACGATGCCCGGCGCAACGCGCAGGTCGCCGACAGCCAGTGGCAGGCCGCCAAATTGCAGCTGACCAGCAACCAGCCGGGTGGCAGCGAGGCGCAGGTGGTGCGCAGCAATGTCGAGCAGGCGCGCGCCGCGCTGGCCGTGGCCGAAGCGCGCCTGACCTACGCTACGCTAACGGCACCAGGTGCCGGCCGGGTGCTGACGCGTAGCGTGGAAGCCGGCGACATGGTGCAGCCGGGCAAGGTTTTGCTGACGGTAGCGCCGAAGGGCGACACCGAACTGACGGCGCAGATCGACGAGAAAAACCTCGCCCTGCTCCAGCTTGGCCAGACGGCGCTGGCTTCGGCCGATGCCTACCCCGGCGAAAACTTCACGGCCGCGGTCACCTACATCGCCCCAGCCGTCGATGCCCAGCGCGGCTCGGTCGAAATCCGCCTGCGCGTCGCCGAACCGCCGGCTTACCTGAAGCACGAAATGACCGTTTCCATCGACATCGCCTCGGCCCACCGCACCGATACGCTGATCGTGCCGGCCGATGTCATCCGCGACCAGGCGTCCGGCCAGCCCTGGGTGATGGTAGTGCGCGACGGCGTGGCACAGCGCCAGCCGGTCAAACTGGGCATCCGCGGCGCCGGCCGGGTCGAAATCCTCGATGGCGTCGTTGCCGGGGAAGCCTTGGCTGCGGCCAGCCAGAATCTGGCCGAGGGTCGCAAGGTTGTTACGGCCAACCGGAAATAACGGCCAAAAATGAAATCCTGGATGCCTTTCGAGTGGATCGCCGCCATCCGCTTCCTGCGTGAGGGCCGCATGCAGTCGCTGCTGATCATCGTCGGTGTCGGCGTTGGCGTCGCCGTCATCGTCTTCATGTCGGCGCTGCTCTCCGGTTTGCAGGCCAATCTGGTCAAACGCACGCTCAGTTCGCAGGCCCACATCGTTCTGTTGCCGCCCGAGGAAATCGCCCGGCCGCAATCGCCGGCGGCCGGCATTGCCCTGCGCCTGCAAAAACAGGCCCAGCGCCTGCGCTCGATCGACCAGTGGCAGCAGATTCAGGCCCGGCTGGAAGTCTTGCCGGAAATCGCCGCCATCTCGCCGATTGCCTCCGGCCCGGCCTTCGCCGTGCGCGGCGACGCCAACAAGGCGATCACCCTGCTCGGCATCGACCCGGTGCGCTACAGCGGCGTCATCGCCCTGCCTGAACGCATGGTCGCCGGCCAGTTGCGCGTCGGCGCTGGCGAGGCGGTGATCGGCATCGAGCTGGCCAAGGACCTCGGCGCCGACGTCGGCGACAAGATCCGCGTCACGACGGCCGGCGACGCCACCGAAACCTTCACCGTCACCGGCCTGTTCGACCTCGGCAACAAGGGCGTCAATGCCCGCAACGTCTATGTCAGCCTGCGCTCGGCACAAAGCCTGCTCGATCTGGTCGGCGGCGTGTCGAGCATCGACATTTCGCTGCACGATATCGACGAGGCCGAACGGCTGGCCAGCAAAATTGCCGCCGAAACCGGCTTGACCGCCGACAGCTGGATCAAGACCAACGCCCAGTTCGTCACGGCGCTGACCTCGCAGCGCGTGTCGAGCAACGTCATCCGCTTCTTCATCGGCCTCTCGGTCGCCTTCGGCATCGCCAGCGTGCTCGTCGTTTCGGTCATCCAGCGTGCCCGCGAAATCGGCATCCTGCACGCCATGGGCGCCTCGCAAGGGCAGATGCTGCGTATCTTTCTGCTGCAGGGGGGCATTGTCGGCTTCTTCGGTTCGCTGCTCGGCTCCGCTCTGGCCTGGGTATTCCTGATGCTGTGGCGACTCATGGCGCGCAACCCGGACGGCACGGCGATGTTCATCATTGGCGTGGACCCATGGCTGGTCGCCATCGCAGCCGGCGGCGCCAGCCTGGTCGGCATCCTCGCCGCCCTGCTGCCGGCCCGCCGGGCGGCGCGGCTTGATCCGGTGGTGGCAATCCGTGGCTGATCCCGTGACCAATCCCGTCCTCCAGCTCACCGGCATCCGCAAATCCTACGGCAGCGGCGAAACGGAAACCGAAATCCTGCACGGCATCGACCTGCGTCTCGAACGCGGCGAATTCGCCGCCCTGATCGGCCCCTCCGGCTCCGGCAAAAGCACCCTGCTCAACCTCATCGGCCTGCTCGACCGCCCGAGCGGCGGCCAGCTTTTCATCGACGGCCAGGAAACCGGCCAGCTCGACGACACCGGCCTGACCCGCCTGCGCGGCCAGCGCATCGGCTTCGTCTTCCAGCATCACCACCTGATTTCCGCCTTCACGGCGCTGGAAAACGTCGCCATGCCGCTGCTCGTTGCCCGTGGCCGGCCCGATGCCGACATGTTCGCCCAGGCCGGCCAACTGCTCGACCAGGTCGGCCTCGCCGAGCGCAAGCAGAACCTTGCCAACCAGCTCTCCGGCGGCCAGCAACAGCGCGTCGCCATCGCCCGCGCCCTAGCCATGAGCCCCTCGCTGGTCCTCGCCGACGAACCCACCGGCAACCTCGACACTCATTCCGCCGACGACGTCTTCGCCCTGCTCCGCGAGGTCAACACCCGGCTCAACACCACCTTCCTGATCGTCACCCACGACCGCCGCCTGGCCGCCCGTTGCGACCGGATCATTGAAATGGTCGACGGCAATATCGTGGCCGATATGCGGCATCAGGCCGCAACAAACTGAAAACGCCGGGGGCAACCCGGCGCTTCAGTGAATTTCAAAATTGGCTGTTTTTTCCGGTTGACCGCAACAACCCGGAATTTTGGCTCAGTGCGCTAGCTCGAAACCTGCTCGAACTGCTCGCGCAAAGCTTCGACGACCGTGCTTTCGCCGCGCACCTTGAAAATGGCGCCCTCAGCGTCAGCGCGCTCTTCCAGTACCTCGCAGCTGGCAAAGATGTCCTTGCGCAGCTGCTGCGCCGACCAGGGCAGCAAAAGCTCGGCCTCGACATGATCGCGCTGGAAAAAGGCGATGATCTGGAGGCGCAGCGCGGCCACATCATCCGGCTGGCGGGCGCTCATCACGACGCAATCCGGGTACCTGGCCCGCAAGGCTGCTGTGCACTCGACCTGTGCCGCCTCGTCGCCGACATGGTCGATCTTGTTGAAGATGCGCAGACGCGGGACGACGTCGGCGCCGATCTCCTCGAGCACCTTGTCGGTCACTTCCAGCTGACGCTCGAAACCGGGGTCGCTGGCGTCGATGACGTGGAGCAGCAACGACGCATCAAGTGCCTCGTCAAGCGTGGACTTGAACGACGCTACCAGACCGTGTGGCAGGTTCTTGATGAAACCAACGGTGTCGCTGACCAGCACGCGCGGCACGCTTTCCGGGTAGAGGGCGCGGACGGTGGTGTCGAGCGTCGCAAACAGCTTGTTGGCGACCAGCACCTCACTGCCGGTCAGCGCCCGCATTAGCGTCGATTTTCCCGCATTGGTGTAGCCGACCAGCGCGACGGCGGCCTGGCTCTGGCGCTCCTGGCGGCGGGCGCGCTGCGTCTTGCGCTCGGCCTCCATGGCGAGGATTTCGAGCTGCAGTTCGGCAATGCGGTCGCGGATCTTGCGCTTGTCGAGTTCGGTATGCGACTCGCCGGCGCCGCGGCCACCAACTCCGCTACGCTGCCGACCCTGCGAACCCGCCAGCTTGGCGGCCTCGCGCAAGCGTGGCGCCATGTAGCCGAGGCGGGCGATTTCCACCTGCGCCTTGGCCGCCCGCGAGCGGGCATTGCGATGGAAGATTTCGAGGATGACCATGGTCCGGTCCATCACCTCGCAACCGGCCTCGATTTCGAGGTTACGCGCCTGTGACGGCGAAATCTCGTGGTCGACGAGAATCGCCTCGATTTCCGGCAGATTCGACTCGGCCAGCGACAGCACCTCGTCGCCTGCTTCGTCAAAAATCGGCTCGCCATGCACGAAAGCACGTATTTCCTGCCGCTTGCCAACGCCCAGATAACCCGTCGTATCGAAGCTGGTGCGCTTCTGCACGAAGGTATGGACAACCTTGAAACCCAGCGTCTTGGCCAGCTCCCGCAGCTCCATCAACGACGCCTCGAACTCCATGTCGCTCACGTTCGGCAATTGAACGGACGCAGCAACGGCGACCCTGAGCTTTTGTTCTACTTCCATCTGCATCCGAAATTTTTTCTCTTGATTTGGCGAAGGCAGATAGTACCCGGCAACGCCCTGCTTGCCGGCATTGTTATGCTGCAAGCGAGCGTATTAAGGGCTGACGGAGGGGAAAATCAGGGATAAAGGCCGCGCGTTGCCCGCGCTTCAAGCACCCGACTGCAACCGATCACGAAGGCGGCGGAACGGAGCGACATCTGGCGCGCTTCGGAAAGTTGCCAGATGGCATTGAAGGCCTCGGACATGATCCGTTCAAGGCGCTGGTAGATTTCATCCTCACTCCAGAAGAAGCTGGAAAAATCCTGCACCCATTCGAAATAGCTGACCGTGACGCCACCGGCATTGGCCAGCACGTCGGGCACTACGGTGATGCCACGCTCGGCGAGGATGGCATCGGCTTCCGGCGTAGTCGGGCCATTGGCCCCCTCAACAACAATGCGGGCGGTGATCTGGTCGGCGTTATAGCGGTTGATCTGCGACTCCAGGGCGGCCGGAACCATGATGTCGCAAGGCACGCTCCAGAAAGCGCCGTTGTCGATCACCTCACAACCGGGGGCACCTAGCAGGGTCTTGTTTTCAGTCAGAAAACGCTTCAGTGCCAACACATCCAGCCCGGCCTCGCAGTAAACAGTCCCGCTCACATCCTGCACGGCAACTATCCTGGCGCCGGCCTGCGCGAAGATCCGTGCGCTCGCCTCGCCAACATTGCCGAAGCCCTGCACGGCAACGTGCGCCCCTGATATCGGCAGGTTCAACTTGCGCGCCGCCTCGCGGGCAGTCACAAAAACGCCTCGCCCGGTGGCATCCTGCCGGCCGAGCGAACCACCGAGCGATAGCGGCTTGCCAGTCACCACGCCAGTTACCGTTCGGCCCTCGCCCATGGAATAGGTGTCCATCATCCAGGCCATGATCTGGGCATTGGTATTCATGTCCGGCGCCGGGATATCCTTGTCCGGCCCGATCATCGAACTGATCTCGCTGGTGTAACGACGGGTCAGGCCTTCGATTTCGGAAATCGAAAGCAGCCGGGGATCGACACGAACCCCGCCCTTGGCGCCACCGAACGGCACGTTGACCACCGCATTCTTGATCGTCATCCAGCCAGCCAGCGCCATCACTTCGGACAAGGTGACATCCTGGTGAAAGCGAACCCCGCCCTTGCCCGGCCCGCGCGAAGTATTGTGATGCACGCGATAGCCCTCGAAGTGCGCCACTTCACCGCTATCGAGGCGGATCGGCACATCGACGATCAACGAGCGTTTTGGTCGCCGCAGCGTTTCCACCCACGGCCACAGCGACTTGTCGAGCAGCGGCGCGACCTGCTCGACCTGCTGCAGGAAGATGTGCCACGGGCCAATGTTTTGAGCGGAAATATAGGAAGGCAGTAACGGCGTGTTCATGGCGATTCCTTGCGAGCTGAATTAAGTGCAGTGTGGCGCATCAATGCTGGCTTGACTAGCGCGCCATGACGCCTTGGCGGTATGCTCTGACCACAACATTCAACTGGAGAGACTCTGTGCCCGCACTGCTGCCGCAACCCGATCCCGATGGCCTGCTCGAATACTCGGTGGTGTACACCGACCGCGCCCTGAACCACATGTCGCAACGCTTTCAGGGTGTGATGAAAGACATCTCGCGCCTGATGAAGCAGGTCTACAACGCCAAGTCGGCCGTCATCGTGCCCGGCAGCGGCACTTTCGGCATGGAAGCCGTCGCCCGCCAGTTCGCCACTGACAAGAAGGTACTGGTCATCCGTAACGGCTGGTTCAGCTTCCGCTGGACGCAGATTTTCGACATGGGGCGCATCCCCTCCGAAAGCATCGTGCTCAAGGCCCGCCAAATCGGCAGCGGTTCGCAAGCGCCTTTTGCCCCGGCCCCGATTGATGAAGTTATCGCCGCCATTCGTGAGCACCAGCCTGCGGTCGTCTTTGCGCCGCACGTCGAAACCTCTTCGGGCATGATCCTGCCCGACAGCTACATCAAGGCAGTTGGCGAAGCCGTGCGTGCCGTCGGTGGCATGTTCGTGCTCGACTGCATCGCCTCCGGCACCATCTGGGTCGATATGGTCGCCAACAACGTTGACGTGCTGATCAGCGCCCCGCAAAAAGGCTGGAGCGCCTCACCATGTTGCGCCATGGTCGCCCTTGGCGAACGCGCCCGGGCCCACATCGACAGCACCACCAGCACCAGCTTCGCCTGCGACCTGAAGAAATGGCTGCAGATCATGGAAGCCTTCGAAAACGGCGGGCATGCCTATCACGCAACGATGCCGACCGATGCGCTGGCCACCCTGCGCGACGTCATGGTGGAAACAGAGGCCTATGGTTTCGACAAGGTCTGCGCCGAACAACGTGAAGTCGGCCGCCGCATCCGCGAACTGATGGTGGGCAAAGGCTTCCCCAGCGTGGCTGCGGAAGGCTTTCAGGCACCCGGCGTCGTGGTCAGCTACACCACCGACCCGGATATCCAGTCGGGCAAAAAATTCCTCGCCCAAGGCGTCCAGACTGCTGCCGGGGTGCCGCTCCAATGCGATGAACCGGCCGATTTCCGGACCTTCCGTCTGGGTCTGTTCGGTCTGGAAAAGCTGCACAATCCGGAACAAACGCTGCAGAACTTCGCCCGGGCACTCGACGCCATTCAGGCCAATTAAGCAAGCAACATTGAAAATAGCGGGATCGTCACAGTGGCGGACGATCCCGCCGTTTTGCCCAGGTTTTATCGGCCGCTGAAGATGCCGACATCACTCCTTGATAAATATCAACAAACGCTAATTTGCGCGGAGCACAATGCGCAGATAAGGAGAAAGTCGTGTCTATCCCCAAGAACAGCCAGTCCAGTGGCACCACGTCACTTCCAGCTCTACCCGCCTACCTCGAAGATACCTACTCCTGGGCCTATGTCACTCCCGATGCGATAAAACGCTTCGAGCGACAATGGCTGGTCAACCTGATCCTCTGGGGAAACTTTGCCCGCCTGCGTGATCTGGCACTCGACAGCTTCGGCGAGCGCCTTCAAGGGCCCAGCTTGCAGATCGCCTGCGTTTACGGCAACTTGACGGCCCATCTGGCCGCGCGCCACATCAGCGAAAACCAGTTGGACGTCATCGATGTCCTGCCGACCCAGATCGACAACCTGAAAAGGAAGCTCGGGCCGGACAGTCAGGTCAGAGTCCATCTCGCCAACAGCGCTGCGCTGCCACAAGCCAATGCCACTTACGAACGCGCCCTGCTCTTCTTTTTGCTCCACGAACAGCCCCTCGACGTGCGTATCCAGACCATTCGTGAGGCCTTCCGCGTCGTCAAGCCCGGTGGAAAGATCACGTTTGTCGACTACCACCGACCGAAGCCATGGCACCCGCTTTACCTCGTGATGAAAGCGGTTCTCACCAAGCTCGAACCTTTTGCCCTGGACCTTTGGAATACCGAAATCGAGGAGTGGTTCCCCGGCGACATGCCTGCGGCCAGCATAAGCAAGCAGACCCATTTCGGCGGGCTCTACCAGATCGTTGAAGTGACTCGCCAGGCTTGATCAGGCAGGCTTCGCTGTCAGCAGATTGCGGAACCACTGCAGGTCTTCCGCCAGCATTTCCGGGGAGGCATCGCGCATACCCCGGAAAGGCACATCAATGCCGCGCAGCCTGAGTTCGCGCTGCAGCTCCTGCATGAAAATCCCTGACTCGAGCAGCAACCCTCGTTCATCATCATGCACCGCACACCCGGGGCTGAGCGGGTTACCGCCCAGAACCGCCAGCAGCCGGGAGCCTTCAGCCAGCGCAGCCTGAATTCGTTCGGCCACCGAGGCCGCGAGATCTGAACAGCTCCGTCGGCCGGCCTCGGTATCGAGCGCCTGGCGGATCGTCGTTCCTGCCGGCCGCTTGCGCTCGAAGCCAAGGGCCAGAACCTCCGGACAAGGCATCTGCATCACACCAACCCCCTGCTCATGGCACAACTGCAGCAACTCGAAATTCATTCCCGGAAAACTGGCGGCTCCCCGGTCCCGCACATTCTGGTTGAGGATGCAGTCGATCACTGCAACGAAGCGGCCGCCACGACAGTCCGGCAAGGCCGCCGAAGTTGCCCCCGAGCGGATTTTCCTGATCACCGACTTCAGCGACGGCAGGCTCATTTGCCCAGCCATTTCTTCTCGCCCGCCGCGACCGCGAATGGCAGCCAGTTTTCCGGCGGCGGCAGCGGACAGGTGGCGAAGGCTGTGAAGGCACACGGCGGATTGAAGGCGAAGTTGAAATCCAGCCGAATCCGCCCATCCTGTGCCGGTTTGGCTTTCAGGAAGCGCCCTGCACCGTAAGTTTCCTTGCCGCTCGTCCGGTCGCGGAACACGAAAAACACTTCCCGCTCGCTGACACTCATCGGCAGCAATTCGATCTGCGCACCGGCCACCTCGAAGACGGCCTTGTGCGCAACCGTCACCGCCTTGAGGTCGCCCGTCACATTCGGCACCTCCATCATCACCGGCGGCTCCAGCGCCACCCAGTCGGCCTCAATGGCCCATGCCGGGTCATAGTCGAAGTACTGCAAGCCGACAAACGGCTGCGTCTTCGCCCATTCACGATTCCGCACCCGTGCCGCCAGGCGGCCGTCGCGCTCGACCACGAAGAACGCGAACGGCGCACAATCAACCACCGTCGGCGCACTATCGCGGTCCGTCGCCAGTTCCTGAACATCTCCTTTTAGCGGCTGCCAATGCAGCGCATCGCCTGACCAGACCAGATCGCCCAGATGCGCCTCGCCACCCGGCAAACGCACAAGGCAATCCTCAGCCCCACCCACGCGGTTCGCGCCGGGTTCCAACCAATCAAGACCGATCAATCCAATCCAGCTATCCGGCCCGGAAAGCTCCTTCTCCCGAGACTCACACCACCGATGCCAAGCCTGGCGTTTGCCATTGTCCATGCCACTCATTCCTTCCATTTTTCCCTCATACAGCATGCAGTATGATTAGCCTGTCAGCATTGCCCAGTTTCTCCTCCCCATCATGCCTGAAATATCCAACCTGTCGTCGGATTCGCTTGCAGCATGCGGGTCTTCAGTGTCTCAAAGTCCAGCTTCTTCGGCACTCGCCGGAGTATTGGTCATTTTTGACGTCGATTAATAATTTTCCCAGCATGCGAACGACCCCTCCACACCCGATGGTCAAGTACGTACATGTGCTTTTGGTGCTTGCGCTGCTGTCTTGGGTCTGCGGTTGGGCTGTGCTCAATTTCACCGCAACATCTGACCCGTTGCGCAATTTATTTCTTGTCTTCGTTTTCATATTCGTTTGGGCGAACGGGTTGTACTGGCTCATATTGCTCAGGTATCCTAGAGTCGAAGTTAAACAAGGTTTATATGCCAGTTACGACGAGTGGAAGGGGCGAGACAGCCGCCTCGTTTTGGCAGGGTACTTCGTGGGTGCCGTATTAGCATCAATCACATGTGTAAAGTTAGGACTCGGCGGCTAATCTTGCGCTCAACGTCTCTCCCTTCGGTCGCTGGGACAGTCGACAAGCCGGCTGCCCTTTACCTTCAACGTTAAAACACCCACATCATGTCCGACCATATCTTCCGCAACAGCCGAACACTCCCCTTCCCACCCGAAGCCATTTATCAGGCTTTTGCATCCGCGGAACTACTCGCCACTTGGTGGGGGCCGGCCGGTTTTACCAATACGTTCGAGATCTTCGAATTCAAGCCGGGTGGTCAGTGGAAGTTCGTGATGCATGGCCCGGATGGCACTGATTACCCGAATGAAAGCAACTTTGCCGAACTCGTGCCGGGACGCAAGGTGGTGATCCGGCACGACTGTGCCCCTTACTTCACCTTGACGATCACGCTGGCGCCGGTGGCCGGGGGAACGGAAGTGACCTGGGAGCAGCTATTTGACGATGCGCAGGTGGCACAGGCGATCAAGCATATTGTGGCGCCGGCCAACGAGCAGAATCTGGATCGGCTGACGGCCGTGTTGCAGCGGACTGCTTAGCCTCACTCTATCGGTTTCCACTAAAGCATCACGGTAGGCTAATATTTCCGGACAGACGAACCAAGGCTGGCCGAATGACGGCTGGTCGATAAGATGAACCGGAGAGCCCCATGAAAAAAATCCTGATCGCTTCGCTGCTCGCAGCCGTACCGCTGTTTGTCAGCGCGGCCGACATCAACGTTAACCTCGGTAATGTCCGCATTGATGCGCCGGGCGTCAGCGTCACCTTCGGCAGCCGCAACGACCGCGGCTATTACTGGGATGGCTACGAGTATCGCGATCCGGATTACTGGCGCCGCCACAGCGGCCCGCGCGGCGAAAAATATTACACCGGTCGCGGCAACCAGGGCGTGCCGCATCAGGATGGCGGCCACTGCCCGCCGGGACAGGCCAAGAAGGGACGCTGCTAATCTCGTAGCCTCAAATGGACAAAGGGCGATGCCGAGGCATCGCCCTTTTTGTTTATCGCCCCGTACCGATCAGTCCTTGGCGAAGCGCATGATTCCGCCGGTAGCTGGATCGCAGCTGACGCGGATCGTATCCTTGGGACCAAATTTTCCTTCCAGGATGGCCTTGGCCAGCGGATTCTCGATCTGCTGCTGGATGGCCCGCTTGAGCGGCCGGGCGCCGAACACCGGGTCGAAACCGGCCTGGGCCAGTTCGGCCAGGGCGCTGTCTTCGACGACGATGCCCATTTCGAGCTGAGCCAGCCGCTTTTCGAGGTAACCGAGCTGGATCTTGGCGATGCCGGCGATGTGCTTCTCGTCCAGCGCGTGGAAGACCACCACTTCGTCGATCCGGTTGATGAACTCCGGCCGGAAGTAGTTCTTCACCTCGGCCATCACCGCCACCTTGATCACGCCATAGTCGTCGCCTGACATCTGCTGGATCATCTGGCTGCCCAGGTTGGAAGTCATCACGATGACCGTGTTCTTGAAATCGACCGTACGCCCCTGTCCATCGGTCATCCGGCCATCGTCGAGCACCTGCAGCAGCACGTTGAAGACGTCCGGGTGGGCCTTCTCGACTTCGTCGAGCAGGATCACGCTGTACGGCTTGCGACGCACGGCTTCGGTCAGGTAACCGCCCTCTTCGTAACCGACATAGCCCGGAGGAGCACCGATCAGGCGGGCAACCGAGTGCTTTTCCATGAACTCGCTCATGTCGATGCGAATCAGGTGATCCTCGGAGTCGAACATGAATTCGGCCAGCGCCTTGCACAGCTCGGTCTTGCCGACGCCCGTTGGGCCAAGGAACAGGAAGGAGCCATATGGACGGTTCGGATCGGACAGCCCAGCCCGCGAACGACGGATGGCGTCGCCGACCAGACGCACTGCTTCATCCTGACCGACGACACGCTTGTGCAACCGGTCTTCCATGTTGAGCAGCTTTTCGCGCTCGCCCTGCATCATCTTGCTGACCGGAATGCCAGTGGCACGCGAGACCACCTCGGCAATTTCCTCGGCGCCAACCTGGGTACGCAGCAGCTTGTTCTTCTGCTCGCCGCCGTCGCCGGCCTTTTCCGCCGCCTTCAACTGTGCTTCCAATTGCGGCAGCTTGCCGTATTGCAACTCGGCCACTTCGCCCAACTTGCCTTCGCGCTGCAGACGGTTGATATCAGCCTTCAGATGGTCGATTTCTTCCTTGATCTGTGCGGAACCGAGCACCGCCGACTTCTCGGCTTTCCAGATTTCTTCCAGATCGGAATACTCCTTGGTCAGCTTGGCGATTTCTTCTTGGATCAGGCCAAAGCGCTTCTTCGAGGCTTCGTCCTTTTCCTTCTTGACCGCCTCGCGCTCGATCTTCAACTGGATGATGCGACGGTCAAGCTTGTCCATCACCTCCGGCTTGGAGTCGATTTCCATCTTGATGCGCGCAGCGGCTTCGTCGATCAGGTCGATGGCCTTGTCCGGCAGGAAGCGGTCGGTGATGTAGCGGTGCGACAACTCGGCCGCAGCGACGATGGCCGGGTCGGTAATATCGACGCCGTGATGCAGTTCGTACTTTTCCTGCAGGCCGCGCAGGATGGCGATGGTCGATTCGACACTCGGCTCCTCGACCAGTACCTTCTGGAAGCGGCGTTCGAGCGCGGCATCCTTCTCGATGTACTTGCGGTATTCGTTCAGGGTCGTCGCGCCGATGCAGTGCAGTTCGCCACGCGCCAAGGCCGGCTTCAGCATGTTGCCGGCGTCGATGGCGCCTTCGGCCTTGCCGGCGCCGACCATGGTGTGCAGTTCGTCGATGAACAGGATAATCCGGCCTTCGTCCTGCGCCACTTCCTTGAGTACGGATTTCAGCCGTTCCTCGAACTCGCCGCGATACTTGGCACCGGCCAGCAGACCGGCCATATCAAGCACCAGCACCTTCTTGCCCTTCAGGGTTTCCGGCACCTCGCCATTGATGATGCGCTGGGCCAGGCCTTCGACGATGGCCGTCTTGCCGACGCCCGGCTCGCCGATCAGTACCGGGTTGTTCTTGGTGCGGCGTTGCAGGATCTGGATGGCGCGGCGAATTTCGTCGTCGCGACCAATGACCGGGTCGAGCTTGCCCTGGGCGGCGCGTTCGGTCAGGTCGATACAGTATTTCTTCAGCGACTCACGCTGGCCTTCGGCTTCTTGCGAATCGACGCCCTGCCCACCGCGCACGGCCATGATCGCGGCTTCGATTGACTTGCGGCTGACACCATGCTGCTTGGCAATGCGCCCAGTTTCGTTCTTGTCTTCGCACAGGGCGAGCAGGAACATTTCGCTGGCGATGAACTGGTCGCCACGCTTCTGTGCTTCCTTGTCGGTCAGGTTGAGCAGGTTGGTCAGATCGCGGCCGATGGAGACATCGCCACCATGCCCCTGAACCTGCGGCAAGCGGGTCAGCGCCTGCTCCAGATCGCGCTTGAGGCCCGGCACATTCACGCCAGCGCGTGACAGCAGCGAAGTGGTGCCGCCATCATCCTGATTGATCAGGGCGAGCAGCAAATGCTGCGGTTCAATGAATTGCTGGTCGCCGCCAATGGCCAGACTTTGGGCATCGGCTAAAGCTTGTTGAAATTTGGTCGTGAACTTGTCAAGGCGCATCGCTGGTCTCCAGAGTCGGATTTTCTATACGCCGATAGATGAGGACACATTGGCTAATTTCAACCGCGCAACAAAATCATCTGGATCATTATTTCTTCATGCACTGGCATCGCGTTCGTGTTAAATTCATTATCAGATTTACAGTTTTAATCAAATAATATGACATGGGGGGAATGAATCATGTCTAATCAAGGGTTATCTCTTCGCGGCAAACTGTTCGCGATGACGATCATGACAGTGGCCGCGCTGGCCGTGCTGTTCACGGTATTGCTGATCAATGGCAAGAGCCAGATGCTGGAAGACCGCCAGGCCAAGGTCCGTAACCTGGTCGAAGTTGCCCATGGCAATCTGGTTTACTTCGAAAAAGAAGCGCGCGAAGGCCGCATGACGACCGAAGAGGCCAAAAAGGCAGCGGCCGCAGCAATACGCACCATGCGCTACGACAAGGTCGAGTATTTCTGGATCAATGACCTGACCGACATCATGATCATGCATCCGATCAAGCCCGAACTGGAAGGCAAGAAGCTTGACCAGTTGAAGGACAAGAATGGCAAGTTCCTGTTCAAGGAATTCATTCAGGTCGTCAAATCGCAGGGCTCAGGCTTTGTCGATTACCTCTGGCCAAAGCCCGGTTCGGAAGAAGGTGTTCCCAAGATTTCATTCGTCATGGGTTTTGAACCCTGGGGCTGGCTGGTCGGTTCAGGCATTTATATCGACGATGTCGATGCCAAGTTCCGTGCTGATGCGATCAAGCTGCTGCTTTGGGGCCTTGGCATCGCCGGCTTCATCGCCATTTCGTCGATGATCCTGTCGCGCAACATCATCAAGACACTCGGTGGCGACCCGGCTCTCGCTTCCTCAATCACCAAGCGCATCGCCGCCGGTGACCTGGCCACGCCTGTTGAATGCGACCCGAATGACAAGGACAGCCTGCTGGCCAATATCCGAACCATGCAGGAAACCCTGCGCAGCATGATCGCCAGCATCGTCAACAACGCCGAGCAAGTTGCAGGCGCAGCCAACCAGCTTTTAACTGCCTCGGTAGAAGTCGCTGATCGAGCCAGCCAGCAAAGCGATGCCGCCTCTTCGATGGCCGCTTCGGTAGAGGAAATGGCGGTCAGCATCGATCAGGTCAAGGAAAACGCCGCCGAAGCCCACGGTATTTCCCAGACCGCAGGCTCAATCTCGGAGGATGGCGCCGCAGTCATTCACCGCGCCGCCAGCGAAATGCGCAAGATTTCCGAAGCGGTACAGTCGTCGTCGCTGATCGTCGAAGAACTGGGTCGTCAGTCCGATCAGATCACCTCCATCGTCAATACCATCAAGGAAATTGCCGACCAGACCAATCTGCTGGCCCTTAATGCGGCCATCGAAGCTGCCCGGGCCGGTGAGCAGGGCCGCGGTTTTGCCGTGGTGGCCGATGAGGTACGCAAGCTGGCCGAACGGACCAGTCTGTCGACGACCGAAATTGCCGGGATGGTTGCCAAGATTCAGAACGGCACGCGCAGCGCTGTTAACAGCATGCAGGCCGGTGTAGAACAAGTCAGCAATGGGGTCGAACTGGCCAATCAGGCTGGCGACTCGATCAATCAGATTCGCGACGGTGCGTCCCGCGTAACCGAAGTGGTCAATGGCATTTCTGACTCGATTTCGGAACAGAGCATGGCCAGTACCGAGATTGCCAGGAAACTGGAAACGATCGCCCAGATGTCGGAAGAAAGCGCCATTGCAGTACGTCACACTGCCGATGCGGCCCGCCATTTGCAATCGCTGTCTGCTTCGCTGCACGAAACGGTGGCCCGCTTCCGGACCTGAAACCGGAATAGCCTGCACGAAAAAGGGAGCCTCGGCTCCCTTTTTACTTCTGCCAGCGCGCTGCTGCGCTGTCGTCGGTCTCTCGGGCATCGACCCAACGCCCGCCTTCCGGCGTCGCTTCGCGCTTCCAGAACGGGGCACGGGTCTTCAGGTAGTCCATGATGAATTCGCAGGCGGCAAAGGCTTCGCCTCGATGGGCGCTGGTCACGGCAACCAGCACGATCTGGTCGCAGGGTTTGAGCGGCCCGACGCGGTGAATGACCAGCGCGTCGTAGATATCCCAGCGGCCACGGGCCTCGGTAACGATTTCCTCAAGGGCTTTTTCGGTCATGCCCGGGTAGTGCTCCAGCGTCATTTCCGAAACGCTGGCCCCGTCGTTCAGATCGCGAACCAGGCCGAGAAAGCTGGCCAGCGCGCCGACGCGTGCATCGCCCGCCCGCAGCGCGGCCAGTTCGGAACCGACATCGAAATCCGCCTCCTGAACCCGAACACTCATGCTCAAGCCTCTGTTACGCCACTTCGCGCGCTTCAAGGAAGCGCAGGTTGGGATACTTCTCTTTGACCATGTTCAGATAGACATTGTTCGGCGCCAGATAAACCGGATCATCGGCTCCATCGAGCGCGACGTTGGCGCTGTAGCGGTCGGACAGCTGGCGCAGTTCAACGGCGTCACCGGTGATCCAGCGCGCAGTGGCACAGTTGTAGTGCTCGAAGATGACCTGCACGCCGTATTCGTTTTCCAGACGGCTGGCCACCACGTCGAACTGCAGCGTGCCGACGGCGCCGAGAATCAGATCGGTACCGGACAATGGGCGGAACAACTGCGTTGCCCCCTCTTCCGCCAGTTGCTGCAAGCCCTTCTGCAATTGCTTGATCTTCAGCGGATTGGCGATGCGGGCCAGACGGAAATGCTCAGGTGCGAAGGACGGGATGCCGGTAAAACGCAGATCTTCGCCTTCGGTGAAGGTTTCGCCCAAACGGATGGTGCCGTGGTTCGGAATGCCGATGATGTCGCCCGGCCAGGCCTCATCGGTCGTCGAGCGGTCACGGGCCATGAAGGTAATGGCATTGTTGATCGACAGCATCTTGCCGGAAGCAACCTGCTTGACCTTCATGCCCCGATCGAAACGACCGGAACAGACGCGCAGGAAGGCGATGCGGTCACGGTGCTTGGGGTCCATGTTGGCCTGGATCTTGAAGACGAATCCGGAGAACTTCGCCTCGTTCGGTAACACTTCGCGGCTGACCGAAGGCCGGGCGATCGGCGGCGGCGACAGGTCCACGACGGCATCGAGCAGGCTCTGCACACCAAAGTTATTGACCGCCGAACCGAAGAAGACCGGCGACTGTTTACCCGAGAGATAGGCTTCGGCATCGAAGGCGTGCGAGGCGCCACGGACCAGTTCGATGTCCATGCGCAACTCTTCGGCTTGCGTGCCGATCAGCTCGTCAAGACGCGGGTTGTCGAGGCCCTTGATGATCTCGGCCGTACCCTTCTCGGCCTGCGGATCGAAGAAGGCGATGGCGTCATCGTAGAGGTGATAGACGCCGCGGAAACGCTTGCCCATGCCGATCGGCCAGGTCATCGGCGCGCACTGGATGCCAAGTACCGACTCGATTTCGTCGAGCAGGTCGATTGGCTCCTTGCCTTCGCGGTCAAGCTTGTTGATGAAGGTCAGGATGGGCGTGTCGCGCATGCGGCAGACGTTCAACAGCTTGATGGTCTGCGCTTCGACGCCGTTCACCGAGTCGATAACCATGACCGCCGAGTCGACGGCGGTCAGCGTGCGGTAGGTGTCTTCCGAGAAGTCTTCGTGGCCCGGTGTGTCGAGCAGGTTGATCATGCATTCGCGGTACGGGAACTGCATCACCGACGAGGTCACCGAAATGCCGCGCTGCTTTTCCAGTTCCATCCAGTCCGAGGTCGCATGGCGCGAGGCCTTGCGGGCGCGCACTTCGCCGGCCACCTGAATGGCGCCGCCGAACCACAGCAGTTTTTCGGTCAGCGTCGTTTTACCGGCATCGGGGTGGGAAATGATCGCGAAGGTGCGACGGCGGGAGATTTCGTTGTCGAGGGGAGTCACGGCAGGGCTTGGAAATGCGGAAAGGCGGCAATTATACCTTTGCCGCCATGCATCAACCGGCGTTCAGGAAAGGGGCAGCGCTTCCCGGTAGAGCGCCCGGCTGGCATAAGCCAGCCACGGCAGGGTCAGCGGCAGTAGCGGCAGGAGCAGCACACTGCCGATCACCACTGTCGACAGTAAAAGAGCCCAAATCATGGCAACCATAAAATTGCCGAACACTACCTTGACGCTGCACGCCACCGCCCCGACCAGCCCGGCCCGCCTTTCGCAGAGCAAGGGCACGGCAAAGGCCGATATGCAGAACAGCAGAAAAGCCACCACCGCACCGGAAACGGCCGACCAGCCAACGAAGCGTGCCACGCCATCGCCGGCCGGCAGCAACTCTCCCAGCCAGACCGGTGTCGCCCCGACCATGTAGGCGTAGAGAATGGCCGCGTCGGTGACAAAAATCATGAACAGCAGGCCGCAAACCAGCGCCAGCGCCCACAAGGCATTGGCTGCCGTTGCAAACCCGCGGCTTACGGCCGCGAAGCCGGCTGCTTCCCCGGCCTCATGTGCCGCTGCAATGCCGAAAAACCCGGCCAGAATCGCCGGCCCGACCAGCATGAAGGCCCCGGCGGCCGCGATGATGAATGGTGCCCAGCCCTGAGCCAGCAGCGTGCCGATGATCGCCAGGCCGGCAAGGGTAAAGATCAGAGCGTAAGCCAGGCTGGTGCCGCGCGTTGCATTGGCCATGCGCCAGCCTTCAACCAGCGCGCGTTGCAGGGTAGAGATGAAAATTGGACGCAGGATCATGGCAGCGCACGGAATGATGGACGATGACTGCAGCCTAGCCGATGCCGCCAGCGCTGACGCCAACTCAGATCAAGGAATCGAGCAGCCGTTCGCACTCGGCCATGATCGAGATGCCAATGTCCGACTGGTAGTTGCTGTCCAGCGACGCCATCAGTTCATGGGCGGTGAACAAGCCCGCCTGACGCGACAGGCTGGATTCGATCTGGCGGGCCAACTGATCCGAAAGCCCGGAAAGCTGCTGGCGCTCGTTCATGGGCAATGAGCGCTTCGAGCGTGCCAGCCAGTCGGCACACAGCGTCGCCCCCTGCGCCACGGTCAGCCATTGCCCATGCTCGTAAAAGGCAGTCAATCGCTCGGCGACCAGCGCATAGATCAACGCCACCCGCGTGCCCTTGTCGCCAGCCGGCAGATAGTCGGTTTTCTTCAGGATCATGCAGCCGATTATCTACCGGATCACCTGCCGAAGCGAGGCAGGAAGCGGGACAGTTCCACGCCCCGTTTAGCCAGGCCAAGTCATCGGCGAAGCTAGATACCACGGATGGACTACGCCCAAAGATATTGAACTGCCAGCCTGGCACGCATATCAAATATGCTTTAAATTATATTTTCGATTTATATATTATTTATAATAAAACCAACACCATCCGAAAACGCGATCTACATGCCAAGCAGCGTCATAAAACGCAATAACGTCACCATTACCGGCAAGCTTTCCGGCGCACGGACCATCGTATTTGTACACGGCATCGGCACGGACCAGTCGGCCTGGCAAGACGTTGCCAAGCAATTCATGACGGATTTTCGCGTCGTGCTTCTGGACAATGTGGGTGCAGGTCATTCGGATCCCGAAGCATTCATCCATTCTCGCTATCTGAATTTGAAGGGTTATGCGTCAGACCTGCTCGAGGTCTGTCTGGCTTTGCAACTGAGGGATGTCATTCTGGTAGGGCATTCTGCCGGGGCAATGATCGGCCTGCTGGCAGCCGTGGATCGCCCTGACATATTCTCAAGGCTCGTCCTCATCAGCGCATCACCGCGCTATATCGATGAAGAAGGTTATCGCGGGGGATTCAGCGTGAAGGATATCAACGCAATCTATGACAGCATCGCCAGGGAATACTCATCCTGGGCCGATCAGTTTGCCCCGATGATGATGGCCAACACGGACCAACCCCGGCTTGTCACCCGCTTTTCCGACAGCCTCAAGAGAATTCCGGCAGAAAGGGCTTTGACGGTCTTTTGCTCTATTCTGCAGTCGGATCATCGCCATGCGGTCAGGCAACTCAAGCGACCGACGTTGATCATCCAGAGTCAGAACGACAATGCCGTTCCCCGGGAGGTAGCGGAATACCTGCATGCCAGCATTACGGGCAGCCAGCTGAAAATCATTGATACGGAAGGTCATTTGCCTCATATCAGCGCACCGGAGAAAGTAATCGAAGCCATGAAAGAGTTTGTCTGTGCATAAATTCCCGCCTCACGGACTTGCGCCCTCGCCAGAATCACCCCCAAACAGGATATCCATCTAGCCATGTCATCGACCAACTGGTTCGACTTGCCGAATGCACCGGCCAAAGGAAAGTGGCTTTGCGCGCTGGACAACATCCCGGACGGGACGGCAAAACTCCTGTGGATTGCTTCAGAATCGGTCACGGAAACGGCCTCAAAGGGCAGCTTTGGCCTGATCCTGCTGCGCAGCGGGACAACGGTTCGGGCCTACGTCAATCGCTGCCCCCACTTCGGCGTTCCGCTGGCAACAAAGCCAGAGCAACTGATTTTTGTCCCGCAGGTCAGCCTCAGTTGCAATGTTCACTACGCCAAGTATTCCTGGCACGACGGGCTTTGTCGCGACGGGGAATGCAGCGGCGAATCGCTGCTTCCCGTGCCAGTGGGCATCAGTATCGATGGCCGGGTCGTGGTCGAATAGTTATTTCGCTTTTCAGGAACGTTCAACAACGCGCTGCATTCAATCTTGTCCGAATGACTCCCCTTCAGGACACATCCTGTATCGATCACCGAGGAGATTTAGCGGCATGAAAGTGAAGTCTTCAATCGAACGCGGCGCACAGTATCTCTGCACCAAAGTTGGCGATGTGGTCACCGCCATCGAACAGATAGGCGTCGTCAAAGGGCTGCCCATGTGGGAAGTCGAGCGCCTGACTGGCGAAGGCGCCCGGAAACGGATGATCGTGCCAGCCCGCTCCCTGCTGCCACTCCAGACTGCCGGTGCGCCCTCGCCCGGTTAAATTCCGGGCTTCACCCTCAGTTCATCACCGCGCGAGCCTGCAGCGCAGGCTTGCCCGGCAGTTTCACATTGAGTAGCAGCTTGGCGCCCGCCGGTACCTTGCCGGCACCCTGCAGGCGGTTTTCACCGGCCGGAGCGAGATCGATTTCGCTCTTGCTCGTGCCATCCAGCACGGTCAGCTTGCCGCTGGCCCCGGCGGTTTCGACAGGCGTCCCGTGACTGGTGACATGAACGGTGATCCTGCCATCCTTGCCCACCACTTCGAACTGCGCCATGCCGGCTTCGGCAACGACACCGCCAAATTGCGGCTTGCCGTGATCGGCGTGGGCCAATGCGCTGCCGCTACCCAAAGTCATCGAAAGAACCAGGCTTGCTGCGACCATAGAAACTGCTGCTGGCCCTAGGGTCGACCGGAAAAATTGCTTCATTTTTAAATCCTCCAAAAGGTTAAAGGGCTTCTTGCGAATCCATTGCCAACAGGCGTTCGGCAGGCTTGCGGCCGAACAGCCAGAACAATGCGGGGGTAACAAAGGTGTCGAGCAGCGTCGAGCTGATCAGGCCGGAGAAGATCACCACGGCGACCGGATGCAGGATCTCGGTGCCCGGCTGTTCGGCCTCGAAAAGCAGCGGCGCCAGCGCGAAGGCGGCGACCAGCGCGGTCATCAGCACCGGCGTCAGGCGTTCCAGCGAGCCGCGAACGATCATCGGCACGCCGAAGGCCTCGCCTTCGAGGCGCATCAGGTTCAGGTAGTGACTGATCTTCAGGATGCCGTTGCGCGTCGCGATACCGGCCAGCGTGATGAAGCCGATCAGCGCCGCGACCGATAGCGGCTGGCCGGACAGCCACAGCCCGAGCACGCTGCCGACCAGGGCCAGCGGCACGTTGGCCATGATCAGCCCGGCCAGCAGCGCCGAATGGTAGCGGCTGTAGAGCACCATGAAGATCAGCGCCAACGAGCCCAACGCCAGTAAGGAAATCAGCCGGGCGGCCTCTTCCTGCGCCTGGAACTGGCCGCCGAGGGTGATGAAATAGCCTTCGGGCAACGGGAAGTCGGCGACCGCCGCGCGCAGGTCGGCGACCACGTCGGACAGTGCCCGCTCCTGGGCGTTGGCCGAGATGACGATGCGCCGCCGACCGTCGTCGCGGGTGATCTGGTTCGGCCCGTCGGCATCCTCGATGCTGGCCAGCATGGCCAGGGGCACGCGGCCGCCCGGCGTTTCGACCAGCAAGCCCTTCAAGCCCTCCAGCGAGCGGGCGCTCTCCGGCAGGCGGACGACGAGATCGAAGCGGCGGTTGCCTTCGACGATCTGCGTCACCTTCTCGCCATCGACCAGCGTCTGCAGCGTGCGCGTCAGCTGGGCGGTCGAGATGCCGTAGCGGGCGGCGGCGTCGAAATCGACGCGGACCTTGATCTGCGGCGCCAGGACCTGCTTTTCGATGTCCAGATCGGCCAGGCCGTCGATTTTTGCCAGCCGTTCGCGGAGCAGGCCGGCCTGGGCGCGCAGGGTGTCGAGATCCTCGCCGAATAGCTTGATGGCGATCTGCGCCCGCACGCCGGACAGCATGTGGTCGAGGCGGTGGGCAATCGGCTGGCCGAGGCTGAGGCTGGCCGGCAGGTTCTTCAGGCGCTGGCGGATGTCGGCATAGACCGCTTCCTTCGGCCGGCCGCCCGGCCTGAGCTGGATCTCGAACTCGGTGACATGCACACCCTCGGCATGTTCATCGAGTTCTGCCCGCCCGGTCCGCCGGCCGAGGTGCGCGACTTCCGGCAGGCCGCGCAGGGCAGCCTCGGCCGACTCGGCGATGCGTACCGACTCGGACAGCGTCGCCCCCGGATTGAGGCGCAGGCCGAGCGTGATCGAGCCTTCGTTGAAGGGCGGCAGGAAAGTGGTCGGGAAGAAGGGCACGGCGGCCACCGCCAGCACCACGGCAAGGCCGGCCAGCGCGATGGGCAGGCGCGGCGCGGCGAGCACCTTCTCCAGCGCCGCCCGATAATGCGCCTTGAGCCAGCGCACCAGCCGCGTCTCGCCGTGATCGTGGGCAACCAACGCCGGCAGCAGATACGAACAGAGCACCGGCGTCAGCAGCACCGAGACAGCCAGTGAGGCCAGAATGGAAACGATGTAGGCGATGCCGAGCGGCACGAACAGCCGCCCCTCGATGCCGGGCAGCGCGAACAGCGGCACGAACACCAGCGCGATGATCAGCGTCGCATAGACGATGGCGGTGCGCACCTCCAGCGAGGCGGCGACCACCGTCCGGAAGACCGAATACGGCTCGCCCTGCGCCGCCTTCTCGCGTAGCCGGCGCAGGATGTTCTCGACATCGACCACCGCGTCGTCGACCAGTTCGCCGATGGCGATGGCCAGCCCGCCCAGCGTCATGGTGTTGATCGACAGCCCGAGCCATTTGAAGACCAGCACGGCAATCAGGATGGACAGCGGGATGGCGGTCAGCGAGATCAGCATGGTGCGCAGGTTGCCGAGGAAGAAGAAGAGCACGCCGGCGACCAGGCAGGCGGCGAGCAGCAGCTTGCCCTGCAGGTTGCCGATCGAGGCCTCGATGAAATCGGCCTGGCGGAAGATCACCTGCGGCGCCGTGATGCCCTGCGGCAGGCTGCCTTTCAGACCGTCCAGCGCCGCTTCGAGACGCTTCGTCAGGTCGACCGTATCGGCCGTCGGCTGCTTCTGGATGCTCAGGATGACGGCCGGCACGCTGTTCTTGCCGTCGCTGAAACCCCCGTCGCCGCGCTTGATCGCCGCCGCGAAGCCGACTTCGGCGACCTGGCGGAGCAGGATGGGCTGCCCGGCCCGGGCCGTGATGGCCAGGTTCTTCAGATCGTCGAGCCGGGCGCTGCGGCCGAGGTGGCGGATCAGGTACTCGCGGCCGTTCAGCTCCAGGAAGCCGCCCGAGGTATTGGCGGCAAAGCCCTTGACCGCCGCCTCGATCTGCTCGAGGGCTATGCCCAGTTCGGCCATGCGCTGCGTATCCGGCTGGATCTGGAACTGGCGGACCTCGCCGCCGATCGGGATGACCTGCGAGACGCCGGCGATGGCCATCAACCGCGGCCGCAGCACCCAGTCGGCGTACTCGCGCGCCGCCTTGGCGTCGGCGGTCGGCCCGGCAACCGGGATGGCGACCAGCATGATCTCGCCCATGATCGACGAAACGGGCCCCATGCGCGGCACGCTGCCCGGCGGCATGGCCGATTCCATCGCCGTCAGCCGTTCGCCGACCATCTGCCGGGCGCGGTAGATATCGACACCCCAGTCGAAGGAAATATAGAGAAAGGACAGCCCGGCGCTCGACACCGAGCGGATGCCGGCGACGCCGGGCAGGCCGCTCATCGCCGTTTCGAGCGGGAAGCTGATCAGCTGCTCGACCTCCTCCGGCGCCATGCCGCCGGCTTCGGTCATCAGCGTGACGGTCGGTTTGTTGAGGTCGGGAAAGACGTCGACCGGCAGGCGGGTCGCCTGCACGCCGCCCCAGATCATCAGCGCCACCGCCGCCGCCAGCACGAAGAGCCGGCTGGCCAGACTTTTTTCTACGAGCCACTGGAACATGGTGTTGTCCTCAGCGAATCTGCGAAATCAGGCTGGCGCCTTGCACCACCGCCCGCTCGCCGGCCTTCAGGCCGCCGGTGACGACGACCCGCACGCCATCCAGCGGCTGCGTCTGCACCGCCCGCGACTCGAAGCGTTCCGGTGCCGTCTTGACCCAGACGACCACCTGGTTGGCCGTGTTGCGCGTCAGCGCCGCCATCGGCAGCGGCAGGCCACGCACCGTCGCCTTCAGGGCCACCTGCACCTTGACCGGCTGGCCGAGCGGCAGCGTCAGGCCGGCGCCCGTCGCGTGGTTCTCGAACATCAGCGGCAAGGCCTGCTCGCGCAGCCGGCGACTGGCGCCGATGTAGGTCAACGACACTGAACGCTCGCCGACCGCCACCGTCGCCGTCGCCACCTGGTCGAGCGGCAGGGCCTCGTAGGCGCTGGCCTCGATGTGCAGGCTGTCTGGGTCGATGACCTCGAAGATCAGTTCCTTCGGTTCGACGACCTGGCCGACCACGGCATTGCTTGCCGCCAGCACGCCGGAGACCGGCGCGACCAGCGCCTCGCGCCCGGACAGGCCGGCACCGACCGCGGCGATCCGCCCCTTCAGGCTGGCGACTTCGCTCTCGGCTGCCTCGATGTCCTTTTTCGGCACCGTATCGGCCAGCTCGTGCAGGCGGTTCAGCCGCTTTTCGGCCAAGCCCTGACTGGCTTTCAGTTCGGCGAGCAGCGCCGACTGGTTGGAACGCTCGATGGCGCCGGACGACGGCACGACCCAGGCCAGCACCTCGCCCTTCTTCACCTTGCTGCCGGCAGCCGGCAGGCCGTGCGGCCCGGCCGTCTCGATGCGGCCGGGAATCATCGCCTGGACACGCCCGCCCAAATGCGGGTCCATGATCACCCGACCGGCCAGTTCCAGGGTTTTCGGCACGTCGGCCTCAACCGTCTTGACGGTCAACACGCCCATGCCGCGCTGCGCCGACTTGGGCAGAAAAACGCTGCCATCGGGCAGGCGTTGCGGCGTATTGCCGGGCGCCACCAGCGGCTTCTTCTCGTCGTGATCGTGGCCTTCGTGGGCGGCCAGCGGCAGACTCAGGCTGACCAGCGCCAGGCTCAACAGACAAAGTCGCTTCATGCCTTGCCTCCTTTCCGTGCCCGACGCCAGATCAGCACCACCGCCAGCAGCCCGGGCAGCACAAGCCACCAGCCGGCCCGGCCCAGTCCGGCGCCTGTCGCCGCATCAGCCGACGGCGCCGTGACCATGAAATCGGATGCCAGCAAATCGCTCTCATCACCAGCAATCACTGTAAACGCCAGCGGATAGGTGCCCGGCTGGCGCAGCGGTTTGAGCCAGTCGGCATCGGCAATCAGGTAGTCACCGCGTTCGGCGCGAAATACTGCCTTGGCTGGCTTGCCTTCGCTCTCGACCTCAAGCGTTGCAGCCAGCACCGGCGCATTGCTGTCAGCCCGATCGATGTAGAAAACAAAACCGTCGTCCTCCATCCGACCGACTACCTCGAACAGCTCGCTCTCGGCGACGGCGACCGGAATCGGCGCCGGCCCTTCCGCCGCCTGCGCGCTCAGGCCGGCCGCAAATACCACGCCTGCGGTCAACCGGAAAAAATGCCCAAAATTGAAATTCATCTCTCTCACTCCGGCAACAGGCCAAGACTCTGGCGCCACTGCGATATGCCCTGCGCCAGCGCAATGCGCGCCCGGCTCAAAGCGCGTTCGGCCTCGAAGGCTTCGCTGTCGATACGCAGGCGCGTCGGCAGGTCGCTCTCGCCAAGGCGGAAGGACTTTTCGTAAAAACCACGGTTTTCGCGCGCCAGCCGCGCCCGTTCTTCAGCGGCGGCCAGTTGCCGGCGTGCCGCGGCGAGCTGCAGGCCGATGGCGGCCCCTTCCCGCTCAAGGCGCTCGCGCTCGCGCTCGACAGCCAGGCTGGCTTCGATGGCTTCGGCGTTGGCCGTCGCCACGCGGGCGTCCTGGCGCGGCCCGGCAGCAAATGGAATACGCAAGGCCAAGGCCCAGGTCTGTTCGTTCGGCTCGCCGCTGGCGGCCCGGTCACGCCGGGTGGACAGCGCCAGTTCAGGATTGGCGCGCCCCTGCAGGCGGGCCAGTTCGACATTGCGCCGTGCCACTTCCCCGCGCGCCTGCAATTCGCGCAGCAACGGATGCCCAGCTGCCGGCCCTTGCGGCTCGGGTTCGGAAACGACGCTGGCTGCGTCGGCCGTTTTGCCGCTCAAGCTTTCCAGCCGGTAGCGGGCATTGGCCAGCAGCGACTCGGCCTCGGCCTGCTGCCCCAGGGCTTGTGCCAGAGCTCCCTCGGCCTGGTTAAGATCGGCTTTTGACAGATCGCCGGCAGCAAAGCGGCGGGCCACGTCGTCGCGCAGTTGCCGGGCAGCTGCCACACGCTCGCCGGCCAGTGCGGACTCGTTGCGGGCTCCTTGCCAGACCCACCAGGTTTCACGCAGTACCTGCGCCAATTGCAGGCGCAACGCATCGGCACGCCCGGCAAGGGCATCGGCCTCCGCCTCGGCCAGCGACCAGCTGCCGCTGCGCTCGCCCGGCAGCCAGAGCGGCAGGACCAGCCCGACTTCATCCTCCTGCGCACCCTGGCGCCGATTGAATCGGTCGCTCCGGATACCGAGTTCAAGGCTGGGCGGTGCTGCCGTCCAGGCGCCGGCGGCCTCGCGCTGGGCGGCGACGGCGCGCTGCCGCTCGCTCAAGGCAGCGGCGGCCGGCTGCCGCTGCCAGGCGTCGGCGAAGGCGCGGGCGAGCGGCGTTTCGCCGTGGGCCGCAGTGGCCAGGCTCAGGGTAAACAGAATGCATTGCGCGAGGCCGAAAACGGTTCGCATGGGATTTCCTCCGGTTGCTGAATGACATCAACCGGCGGCGTGCCGCACCGGCCCACCAATGGGGCCTTCAGGGAAAGATCAGGGACGAGGCAAGCCGCCGCGAATCAGGCGGCAGCTCTGGGAGGGCGTTCGAGCCCTTCGGCTATATGCGAGGAAAATGGCCATAGTTGGCCATCGAGCACCACGCTTCCTGCATCCGGCACAGGCAGTTGCAGACCGGATGACAGGCCACCCGGCATGTGTCCCAGCACGTGCCCGGGACAACAATGATGCTGCAGGTCGTTACAGGGCCCCGAATCGTGATCGAGGCAGCCGTCGCAGGCAGCCATGTCGTAATCATGCATGTCGGCCATGGCCGCATGGTCATGATGGTCATCGTGCGTCATCGCTGCCTGTGCCGGCGCGGGCATGCCCTCCAGCGCTTCCCAGCCGAACGACGGCGAGAAGACGGTGGCCAGCATGACCAGCAACAGGTATCGGGAAATGGCGCGGGCGAATCGCATGGCGATGACTATAACGGAAGGCTCAGCGATTTGAAAACGGGACAGATCAAAAGTTCAGACCGCGACCAGCGTCTGGCGGCCATACCATTCCTCGCCGGCCGGCAGGGTGACCGGACGGGTCGCCGCTGCCTCGATGCAAAGCATGTGGCGCCAGCCGTCAGCCGGCATGTCCTTCAATTCGGCACAGCGATCAACCCATGGGTTCCAGACCACGACATCAGGAAAACCCTGTGCCTGAATACCCACGCTCAGGTTACCGGCTTTCAGATGCTGTGGCCTCCGGACGTCGTGATAGGCACGATCGACTTCCTTGTCGATGATCAATTCGGTGCCGGTTTCGCGGACAACGCGATTGCCATTCACCGCATCCTGATAATCATGGCCGTGCAATCCTTCTATGGTGACATCCTCGACCTGCACAACACGCAGATAAGAATGCAGCGCAGCAGTAAAGTCGAATGGCGTACCGCCGGTGTTGGTCACCGCCAATTCCAGATCGATGCGATCCGCCTCAAGCATGACCGTCAATTCAGCCTGAAAGGAATGCGGCCAGAGACTGCGTGTCGCGTCATCGTCGGCACATTCCAGTGTCACCAGGGCGTAGTCGTCCCCCGAACGCCGGGTGCTGACCGACCACGGGCGGGTGCGGACAAAACCATGCTTGGGCAAATCGCCAAGGCTGGAAAACTGCGGAAAACAAACCGGAACACCGCCACGAATGGCAACACTGCCATCGAACACTGCCTTGTCGGAAAGGAACAGGTGCTCACGGCCGTCGGAGGTCACCCAGGACAGGAGCTGCGCCCCCAATTTGCTGACAATGGCACTGACGCCACGCGGTCCGTTCAGGCGCAGCGCTTCGATGCCGTGGAATTCGATATCTTCAATGGAGGGTTTCATGGGAATTTGGTATCACGTAAAGGTGGGGACGGACATGCAGAATTTCGACCTCATGCCCGAGCAGGGTAACGCTGCCGGAGCAACGGTTGTCGCCCGTATCGCTGTATTCGAAAGTAAAGACACGACGCAACTTGAGAAGACCATCGTCATCACGCACCAGTCGCAAGCCAGTTCCAACAACGGTTTCATCAAGAAACTGAAGGCCCTCTTCGCGACAGGCATCACGGGCGGCACGAACACCGATCTCCCGTGCTTTCAGGCTATCGAACCAGAACCAGACGACCAATGCCGTCAGGCAGAGAAACAGTAATTCATACAGATTCATCGACCAAGTATACGTAAAGAGGAAATACACCACAGAAAATTAAGCAAAATTACCGGATAATTCGCATGTCAAATTTTATCCAGCGACCATGGACTCCCCCCTGCAACTTTTTCGCGAACTGCTTCCGTTCGGCCAGTTGAGTGCTGACCAGAAAAGTGCTGCCGCAGTTCGTGGATTGCTGGATACGGTCGCCGGCCTGTCGCCCCAGGAATCTGTGGCCAAACTGGCGAGCAGCGTGTTGCCCAGCGTCAATCAGCAAAGCAATTTGCACATGCGCTTCAAGCTGCTGGAAGACATCCGCCATGAAACGGAGCAGGCGCTGCCCACGATGGAGGCAAGCATTGCCCAGGCCGTTTTGCCGCTACCGCTTGATGCGACAACCGCTGCGCTGCATGCTGACAACCTGTTGAAGGGCCTGGCCATTTCCTACGCCGGTATCGCCCGCAGCATCAACAAAAGCCAGCTGAACGATGCCCTGAGCCATCTTTACCATCGCAGCGTCCAGCGGGCGATGGCCATGATTGCCCGCCGCCAGTTGCTTGCTTATCGTGCCTACGCAACGCCGTCCGCCACCTCCTGGCAGACCCTGCACGAACTTTACCAGATGGTTCGCGGCCCCCAGACCAAGCCGCTCAATGGCGAAACTGCCCCCATCGAGCACGAATATCTCGGGGCGCTGCTATTTGCCTATCTTGAGCCCAGCAAGTTCCCCCGGGCCGAGCTCGAGACGATCAATATCTGTTCGCGGCAATTGGCCGCCTATGCAACCGTGGGCGAGGTTCCGCCCGAGATCGGTTCCAGCAAAACAACGGACTCCTGCTTCCTGGTCAAGCCGGACGAAGGCACGCCTGGATACCCGCTGACACGCCTGCCCTCGAGCACATCCGTTTTCGGCAGCCTGCTGATCGACTGCACTCAGGTGCTCGCCGCGCTAGATCGCAACATTACCCGTCGCCCGGGAAAGACGGTTGAACCCGATCTCGATGCGACCCCCGCCATGCTGCAATGCCTGCGCGTCGCCATTGGCGGCAAGAGTGCCCGACGTTTCAGCCGGACCCGCTTCCGCCCCCGTGGCGACGTGGTTTCCGGCTTCGATCAGGTGATCAGCTTTCTTGACGGCAACACGTTTTCCCGTCGTTCGGTCGATGCCTCCAGCCGTTACGACGGCCGAGGCTTTTCATCCAGCGAATGGGCCCTGATCGATGAAAGCCCGGACGGCTTTCTCTTGCGCTTCATCAAGGGAGACAAGCGCAACATGGGTTCCGGCGACATCGTGGCACTGCAGCCGCGCGAATCAAGCAAGATCCACGTCTGCCTGGTCCGCCGAATCTCTTCCTCCCAGGTTCGCCTTGAAGTAGGCCTGCAACTGATGTCGCCGCAAGTCAGCGTGGTCGATATCGTTGCCGAAGAGCAACCCGAACAACGCGCGATCTTTCTTCACAGCCTGCCAGCCTATGGCAAGTTCTCCGGCCTGATTGCCGCCCCCGGCACCTACCGCCAGGGCCAGAAAATCATGATCAAGTTGCCGGGGCGTTCGCTGCACCGACAAATCGGGACATGCATGGAAGCCAACGAAGGGCTAGAATTCTTCGCCCTAGACCTGCTTCCGGACTAACCCCACTTAATGCTCAGCTACCGCCACGCCTTCCACGCCGGCAACCACGCCGACGTGCTGAAACACATCATCCTGCTCCAGATCGCTGAATACATGGCCGAAAAGCCAGCGCCGTTCTGGATCATCGACACCCATGCAGGTGCCGGGCGTTACGCGCTGGAATCAGCCCATGCCAGCAAGCTGGCCGAGTACAAGGACGGCATCGGCCGCCTGTGGGAAGCCAAGGGACTGCCGCCCGCGGCAAAAGACTATGTGGAGATGGTTCGTCAGCTCAACCCTGATGGCAAGCTGAAGCATTACCCAGGATCGCCCTGGCTGGCCCGCCAGATGTTGCGTGATAGCGACCGGCTACGTTTGTACGAAATGCACACCACCGACGCCAAGTTGCTGCTCGAATGTTTCAAGGGAACCGGCCGCGAAGTGGCGATCACCGATGGCGACGGCTTCATTGGCCTGAAGGCCATCCTGCCGCCACCGCCGCGCCGGGCGCTGGTCCTGATCGATCCTTCGTATGAAACCAAAAGCGACTACACGGGCGTCGTCAAGGCCCTGCAGGAGGCGCTGAAGCGCTTCCCGACCGGCACCTACGCGCTGTGGTATCCGATGCTCTCCAAGCTCGAATCCCGGCAGCTGCCGGACAAGCTGAAGCGACTGGGTGCTGCCAACTGGCTGCACGCGACGCTGGAGGTCAAGGCACCGGCGCGCGACGGTTTCGGCATGAACGGCAGTGGCATGTTCATCATCAATCCGCCGTGGACGCTGGAAAAGAAACTGCACGAAACGCTGCCCAAGCTGACCGAACTGCTCGCTCAGGGCGATGGGGCGAAGTACACGCTGGAAAGCGAAACGACCTGAACCTGCCCGCTGCTCGCGGCGGGTATGAAAATCAGGGAATCAACCCAGCTCGGTGTATTTGGCCCGCGAACCATAAGCCTTGTCCACCGGGTATTTCACCGCATTCTTGGCCAGTTTGGCGTGGGCGGCTTCTACAAGGTCGATGCCCGTCGTATCGGCGATCAACAGCAGGTAGAGCAGGATATCGGCGCATTCGTCGCGCAGGGCCTCGGCCGCCTTCGGATCAGCCGGCAGCGCGTCGATTTCGGCATCCGTTTTCCACTGCGTCAGTTCAAGCAGCTCCGCTGCTTCGAGATTGAGCGATGTAATCAGGTTACGCAGCGAATGGAACTGTCGCCAGTCACGCGCATCGCGGAATGCCAGCAAGTCTGCGGTCAACGCTGATAAATCGCTCATTTTTTCAACCTGTCTGTCGTAATGGCCGGATGATGCCACAGGACAAGGCCGTTAGAATGGCTGCTCTCTCAGCCCATTGCCCACGATGAAATTTCCATCACTGAACACCCAGATCCTGATCGGCTGCCTGCTCGGCGTGGCGGGCGGCAGCTGGCTGGGCGGGAGCGGCGCAGCGGCCGCCCCCGATGCGCTCTACGGCGCCAAGATCGTCGGCAACCTCTTTCTCGATCTGCTGCGCATGGTGCTGGTGCCACTGGTCTTCTCGTCCATCGTCGTCGGCGTCGCCAACCTGCGCGCCCACGATCAGATGCACCGGGTATGGACGACCACGCTGGCCTTCTTTTTCGGCACCATGGGACTGGCCATCGTCATCGGTTTCGGCGCTTCCCACATTTTCCGCCCCGGCGAGGGGCTACATCTGGAGATGTTTGCCGAGGCAACGCGCAACTATCAGGCACGCCAGATGCCGCTGCCCGACTACATTGCGCAATTCCTGCGCGGCCTCTTCCAGAACCCGTTCAAGGCACTGGCCCAGGGCGAGATTCTCGCCATCGTGATGATCGCCCTCTTCCTTGGCATCGCGCTGGTCGTCGGCGGCGAGCGCTACCGCAACATTCGGCTGCTGATCGGCGAGCTGCAGGAACTCTGCCTGATGATTGTCGGCTGGATCATGCGCCTCGCCCCGCTCGGCCTCGCCGCCCTGCTGCTGCAACTGGTGGCGACGCAGAACAGCGCCCTGCTCGCCAGCCTCGGCCATTTCATCACGGTGGTCGTCGGCTCGACGCTCTTCCATGGCGTCATCGTGCTGCCGCTGATCCTCTGGCTATTCACCAGGGTTTCGCCCATCGCCTTTTTCAAGGGTTCGCGCGAGGCGCTGATTACCGCCTTCGTGACAAGTTCGAGTGCGGCAACGCTGCCGATCACCCTACGCTGCACCGAGCAGCACCTGCACGTAAAGAAAGATATCGCCAGCTTCGTCGTTCCGCTCGGTGCCACGGTAAACATGGACGGCACTGCACTCTACGAGGCAGCCGCTGCGCTGTTCGTTGCAAGATTGGCCGGTATCGAGCTCGACATAGCCAGCCAGATGATCATCTTTTTTGTCGCCATGCTCGGCGCCATCGGTGCCCCGGGCATACCCAGCGTCGGCATGCTGTCGATGGTGCTGGTCCTCGAATCGGTGGGTTTGCCGACCGAGGCCATCGCCATCCTGTTGCCCATCGACCGCCTCCTCGACACTGTGCGCACCGCCGTCAATGTCGAGGGCGACATGATCGGCAGCATGATTGTCCAGAAGATTGCCGGCGAAAAGTCCTAACGGCGCAAGCGAGTGAAAAGGCAGTGGAACAAGGCGGGGGCAATGGCGACCCAGGCCAGCAGCAGAACCCAGAGCCGGCCGGCGGCCAAATTGTAGTTGGCCAGCAATTCCGCCCACGGGTGGCCTGCAACGTAGTGGAAAAACAGGAATTCAAAAGCGACGGTCATCGCCACCCAGAGAAAGCCGGCCAGCCAGGCGGCTGCCGTACTGGCAAATGGCCACCGCCAGTTGAAGGCGGCGATCACCATGCCAAGCAGCGTCATGCCGTAAAGCGTCGACAACTGCTGGGCGAACAAGGGATCCAGATCACGCCCGTAGCCGACATCCCGGGCAACGCCGTTAAGTACGGAAACGACCAGCATGGCCAGCCAGGCGAGGACGAGGCGCATCAGATTTCCTGAGTAATGCTCTGGTCGATCACGCCAACGGTCAACGCGAAAAAACGCCCAACATCAAAATATTTCCCGGCACGGCTCATGGCTTGTCGGGCACCTCGATGCCCTGCCGGCGCAGCCAGTTCTTGTCCAGCTCCCAGCGCACATCGCTGATGCCCGGCTGGGCGAGAACGATATCCTTGGCCTCGTCCTGCACCTGTCCGAGCAAGCGCTCGACGGCGATGAAGGCGGGGTTGTTGGCATCCTTGACGTTGATTTCCGGGTAGAGCACGCCGAGCATCCGGAAGGCCGGCGAATCGAAATTGCGCGGCGTGGACATGACCGCCGTCTTGCCCTCGACGCGAATGACGCGGAACTGGTAGGGGTAGTCCTTCAGTTTCTGGCTGGCCTGCTTGCTCAGGACGTCGTTCAGTTCCCGCGTCTTCGGGTCCGGTCGCTGGATGGCCCAGTCGATGGTAAATAACAGGGCGACGACGATCAACGCCCATTGCCAGAACTTGATTTGCCGAAAATTCATCTTGATGCGCTCCATGCTGCCAATTTGCTACGCTTGCTACCCCCAGCCGGCTCTCAGCGTAACATTAGCGCCTTTACTATGCCCCCGAAAAATCGGCTAATTCTGAAAACCCAAGGAGACGCGATGCCTCTGTTCAAGCTCGGCGACAAACAACCGCAACTCGGCGACGAGGCCTGGGTCGCGCCCAACGCTACCGTGATCGGCGACGTGCGCCTCGGCAAGAATGCCTCGATCTGGTGGAACGCCACGCTGCGCGGCGACAACGACCCGATCCACATTGGCGACAACACCAACATCCAGGATGGCTCGGTGCTGCACACCGATGAAGGCGTGCCGATGCATATCGGCAACGACGTCACCGTCGGCCATCTGGTCATGCTGCACGGCTGCACGGTTGGCGACGGCAGCCTGATCGGCATCGGCTCGGTGATCCTCAACCGCGCCGTGATCGGCAAGGGCTGCATCGTCGGTGCCAATACGCTGATCCCCGAAGGCAAGGTCTTCCCCGATCGTTCGCTGATCGTCGGTTCACCGGGCAAGGTGGTGCGTGAATTGAGCGAGGAGGATGTCGCCAAGCTGAAAAAATCGGCCGAGCATTATGTCGACAACGCCCGCCGTTACCGCGACACCCTGTCACCCCTCTAAGTCGCCACTGTTGATGCGTGCTTCTTTCCTGCTGCCCCTGCTCGCCCTGCCCAGCCTTTGCTGGGCGGCCGACCCGTGTGATGAATTGCCAATACCGTCAGTTACGGTCAAACGGCTGGAGGAACGCATTACCTACAACACCACTTATGGCTTCCGCTCGCTGACCAATCTGGGTGCGTCCCAGAACCGCCCGGGCAGACAGGTGCTCGGGCTGACCCGCGGCAACGCCACGGTCAGTTTCGCTTCCAACTCCCCTGCCATCATCGACCCAAGCGGTCGCTGGGAATGTGCCAGCCCCCAGATCACGATGACCTTCGGTTTTACCCCGGTGACGGTCTATGTGGCCAAGGAGTTCCCCCAAGGGACATGCGCCTACAAGGAGATTCACGAGCACGAAATGCGGCATTTCAAGACCTATCAGGATCACATGGCCAGCATCGAAAAAGCCCTCAACGAAACGCTGAGCAACCGATTTGCCACCGGCAAGGTCTGGCGCGGCCCGGCCGGACAAACTGCAGCGCTGCTCAAGAAGGAACTCGACGAGCGCTGGCTGCCTTATGTCCAGCGTGAAATCCAGAAAGTAGAAGCCGCGCAGGCGCTGATCGACACCTCTGAAGAATACGAGCGCGTCGCCGATGCCTGCGATGGCGAAATCAAGAAACGCCTGCGCTGAAGGTTTCTTCCGAATCGCCGCCATGAACGACTTCGCACAGCTGATTCAACGACAACTGCAGCCGTTGGCTGATCCCGCCAAAGCCAGCGGGATGGCTGCCTACATGAAGGGACAGTTCGCCTTTCTCGGCATCCAGACCCCGCAACGACGGCAGGCTTGCCAGCCCTTGATCCGTGCCTTTGTCGGAGATCCGATCAATGCCGCCCGGTCAATGTGGGCTATGCCTGAACGGGAGTATCAGTACGTTGCCGTCGACCTGCTGCGTCGCGAAAGCAAGCGACTGAACGGCGACCACCTCACGCCGCTTGAAGAACTGGTCCAGAGCAAGTCGTGGTGGGATAGCGTCGACGGGCTGGCCGTCACCATCGGCGGCATCATCTTGCGGCAACCGGAACTTGCCCGCCGGATGGATGCACTGATCGCCTCACCCAACATGTGGTTACGCCGTGTCGCACTCTTGCATCAGCTGGAATGGAAAGCAAAAACCGACGAAGGGCGGCTGTTTGACTATTGCCGGCGCTGCGCCGAGGAGAAGGAATTCTTCATCCGCAAAGCCATCGGCTGGGCATTGCGCCATTATGCGCGAACGAATCCGGACGCTGTTCGCAACTTCCTGTCATGCCATCGCGAACTTTTATCCGGCTTGTCGTTTCGCGAAGCCTCGAAACATCTTTAGGGCGTATTCACAGTAAGCGACGGGCTGCGCAAGGGGTTGGCGGGGATGCAGGGCAAGGCGCCGCTCTGGCGGTGCAGTGATCTGTACAAGTGAGCGGCAACACAGCAATGCGCCCAGCCAACGCAGTCCCGCCGGTTACTGTGAATACGCCCTGACCCACAATGAAAAAAGCCACCGTCAAATCGACGATGGCTTTCCTAGTGTCAACGGCAGTGTGTCAGGTCTTAGACAGCGCTGGCCAGATTCGACAGCGTGAGATTCGGCTGCATGGTTTCCATGACCTTCTGCAAACCGATCCGGGCCTTGGTATTGATGACCAGCGGTGCCCGCAGGTTCGGCGTGATCGACGCCTTGCCATCTTCCTCTTTCTTGAACAGCACCTGCATCACGGCAACTTCTTCCGGTGCCGGTGACTGCAGCAGCGCGGTTTCTGCATCACTCAGGGCCAGCTCATAGTTGTAACCGAGGGTCACCGGATCGACGATCTGGAAGGCCAGTGTCGGCACATCCAATGATTGCAGCGTGTAGCTGGTTGGCTGAGCAGTGCCTTCCTCATGGGCCAGCATGAAGCGCTTGCTCTGCTCGAAGCCGACCAGGCCGTTCGGGAAAGTAATGATTTTTTCCGGGCTAACTTCGACAGAACCAAACAAATAGGTGTCTACCTTCATTATTTTTCTCCTCTCAAATGGAATGCAGCGTGGATGCATCCTACACCAAGCCGGCACGGTTGTATTTTCCGGCTGGATTGCGCATAGTGCACCCCCTTTTGCTGCACTGCCGCACCCATGCTGCCACCCATTGAACACCGCATCGCCATTGAACTGGGCGTCCGCCCGGCTCAGGTCAACGCCGCCATCGCCCTGCTCGACGAAGGCGCCACCGTGCCCTTCATCTCGCGCTACCGCAAGGAGGCAACCGACGGCCTGGACGATACCCAACTGCGCAATCTGGAAGAACGCCTGACCTACCTGCGCGATCTCGAAGAGCGCCGCACTTCCATCCTCGCCAGCATCGAGGAACAGGGCAAATTGACGCCAGAATTGAAGGCCGAAATCAGCGATGCCGAAACCAAGCAGCGCCTTGAAGACCTTTACCTTCCGTACAAGCAGAAGCGCCGGACCAAGGCCCAGATCGCCCGCGAAGCCGGTATCGAGCCGCTGGCCCTCAGCCTGCTGGAAAATCCCGACCTGACGCCGGACGACGAAGCCGAAAAGTTCATCAACGTCGACGCCGGTTTTGCCGACGCCAAGGCGGTGCTCGACGGCGCCCGCCAGATCCTGATGGAAAAATTCGCCGAAGATGCCGAACTGCTGGGTCAATTGCGCGAATACCTCAACGACCACGGTCACGTCCGGTCGACGGTCGTCGAAGGCAAGGAAACCGAAGGCGCCAAGTTCCGCGACTGGTTCGACTTCGCCGAACCGATTGCCAGCATGCCCTCGCACCGCGCCCTTGCCCTGCTCCGTGGCCGCAACGAAGGCATGCTCCAGGTTTCGCTGGTCCTCGACTCCGAACTCGACCCCGACGCCGTCAAACCCGGCACGCAGAACCCCTGCGAACAGCGCATCGCCGTCCGCTTCGGCATCAAGCCACAAAACCGCCCGGCCGACAAATGGCTAAGCGACACCGTGCGCTGGACCTGGAAAATCAAGGTCTTCACCCACCTTGAACTTGAGCTGATGAACGAGTTGCGCGAGCGGGCCGAGGAAGAAGCGATCCGCATCTTCGGCAAGAACCTGAAAGACCTGCTGCTAGCCGCCCCGGCCGGCCAGCACGTGACCATGGGCATCGACCCGGGCATCCGCACCGGCTGCAAGCTGGCCATCGTAGATGCCACCGGCAAAATGCTCGACCACGCCACCATCTACCCGCATGAACCACGCTGTGACTGGGACGGCTCGATGTCGACCATCGCCCGCCTTGCTTCCAAGCATCAGGTCAGCCTGGTCGCCATTGGCAACGGCACAGCCAGCCGCGAAACCGACAAGCTGGTACAGGATGTGATGAAGCGCTACCCGGAAGCCCGACTGCAAAAAATCGTCGTTTCCGAAGCCGGCGCCTCCGTCTATTCCGCCTCCGAACTGGCGGCCAAGGAATTCCCCGATCTCGACGTTTCGATTCGCGGCGCCGTATCGATTGCCCGCCGCCTGCAGGACCCGCTGGCCGAGCTGGTCAAGATCGATCCAAAGTCAATCGGCGTCGGCCAGTACCAGCATGATGTGTCGCAGACCAAGCTGGCGCGCAACCTCGATGCTGTGGTCGAAGACTGCGTCAATGCCGTCGGCGTTGACGTCAATACCGCCTCGGTGCCGCTGCTGACGCGCATTTCCGGCCTCAATGCCGGGCTGGCCGCCAACATCGTAAGCTACCGCGACGCCAACGGCGCCTTCCGCTCACGCGATGCCCTGAAAAAAGTGCCCCGCCTCGGCGACAAGACTTTTGAACAAGCCGCTGGTTTCCTGCGCGTGCCGAACGGTGACAACCCGCTCGACAGTTCCTCCGTGCATCCGGAAGCCTATCCGGTGGTCGAGAAAATCATTGTCGACCTCAAGAAGCCGATCAAGGAAATCCTCGGCGACAGCCGCGCCCTCAAGGGCCTCAACCCGTCGAAATACACCGACGAGCGCTTCGGCCTGCCAACCGTCCAGGACATTTTCAAGGAACTGGAAAAACCGGGCCGCGACCCGCGTCCCGAGTTCAAGACGGCAACCTTCGCCGATGGCGTCGAGAAGGTCAGCGACCTGCGCCCAGGGATGATCCTTGAAGGCGTCGTCACCAACGTGGCTGCCTTCGGCGCTTTCGTCGACATCGGTGTGCATCAGGACGGCCTGGTGCACGTTTCCGCCCTATCCAACACCTTCGTCAAGGATCCGCACGAAGTCGTCAAGGCCGGACAGATCGTCAAGGTCAAGGTACTGGAAGTCGACCTGCAACGTCAGCGTATTGCACTGACCATGCGCATGGGCGATGAGCCGAGTCAGGCCAAGCGCCAGGACAACGCCCCGAGCGGCCGTGGCAATGCACCCAGCCGGCCGCAACAGCGCAGCACCGGCCCGGCCCCGGCCGGCAACGCCATGGCGTCGGCCTTCGCCAAGCTGCGCAAGTGATTGCTAGGGTCAACCGGGCCTGCTACGGAACGTGAAAAAAGCCAAAAAATGAAATACCAGTTTCATTTGCTTACAACCTGAAACAGCATTCAGACAACCAGAGGGCAACTTGCGGCGTAGACTGATGTCATCAGTCCATCGGCCAACGCCATCATGAAACGCCCTCTGTTTCTGCTAGCCCTCATCCCCCTCGCACTATGGGGAATCTTCGCCTTACCCGACGTACTCGCCGCCAACCCGGAAGGCCCTTGGGCTTGGCGTCGACCGCTGATCATCCTGTCCGGCCTGCTCGCCCTGTGGTGGATGAGCGCCGGTATGCTGCTCGCCACCCGTTCGCCCTGGCTCGAACAACGCTTCGGCGGCCTCGACAAGCTCTACCGCCTGCACAAGAACATCGGCATCGGCGCCGGCATCCTCGTCTTCACGCACTGGATGATCGAATGGCTGCCCAAAAATCTTTCGAAGGCCGGCCTGATTACCGGCCCACGCGGCCCGCGTGGACCGCGTGGCGAACCAGACATGTGGATCGATCTGGCCAAGGATGTCGGCGAATGGGCCGGCTACATCCTGCTGGCGCTGGTCGTCGTCGCCCTCGTCAAACGCATCCCCTACCGATATTTCCGCTGGGTGCATAAGGCCTTTGGCGCTGTTTTCCTGGCCGGTGCCTTCCACGGCCTGATGCTCATGCCGACGACTTTCTGGCAAAGCCCGCTTGGCTGTCTGACTGCCGTGCTCGCTGCCGCTGGCGTTGTGCCCGCCCTCCTCTCGCTGTCGAATCGCATTGGCCGCAACCGCCAGCACTCGGCCGAGATCGTTTCGATCAGCCAGCACGATGGCAAGCTGCTCGAAATCGTCTGCCGTCCCGAAAACAACTGGCCCGGTCACAAGGCCGGACAATTCCTCTTTGCCAACTTCGGCCAGCGCGGCGAAGGCGCTCATCCCTTCACAATCGCCTCGGCCTGGAATCCGCAGGATGGCACGCTGACCCTGGACATCAAGGCACTCGGCGACTTCACGGCCCAGCTCCCGGCATTGATCGAGGCCGGCCAGACAATCACCCTCGAAGGCCCTTACGGCGCATTTGATTTTTCGGCCAAAATTCCGGTTGACCGCACCCCACAGGTAGCACCCTTGGAGTGTGGCAACAACGAGCACCAGGTCTGGATCGCCGGCGGCATAGGCGTCACGCCTTTCCTTGCCAAGCTCGGCGAACGGGCAGCCAACCCGCCACCCGCGGCAAATACCGACCTCTTCTATTGCACGCCGCGCGACAGCAGTTTTCCGGAGCGGCTAGACATGCTTTGCCAACAGGCAGGTGTCCGCCTGCATCGCCGATTGACCGATCGCGATGGTCCGCTTGACCCAGCTGAAATACAGGCCTGCCTGAAATCCGGCAGCAGCGTCTGGTTCTGTGGGCCGGCCAAATGGGGTCAATCATTGGCTGGCAAGCTGATCGGCCAAGGCTTGCCGAAATCCGCGTTTCATCGCGAAGCCTTCGAGTTCAGATAAGCCAAGCGCATACTTCCGAAAATACCAATCAGCAACCGGGCTGTTATTATTCGCATTCTTTCAAGCGAAACACAGGCTGCAATGATCAAGGTATTTGGCATCAAGAATTGCGACACCATGAAGAAAGCCATGAACTGGCTGACTGAGAATGGCATCGCCTACGAATTCATCGACTACAAGAAGGCCGGCGTGGCCGAAGCCAATCTGCCGGACTGGAGCGCCCGCGCGAGCTGGGAAAAGCTGCTCAACACGCGCGGCCTGATGTGGAAAAAGCTGACTGACGAAGAGCGCTCCGCCGTCGACCAATCAAAAGCACTCAAGCTGATGGCGCAATACCCGGCCCTGATCAAGCGACCGGTGCTCGACACCGGCGGCAAGCTGCTGGTTGGCTTTAGCCCTGAAACCTATGCGGCAGAACTGAAATGAGCGACAGTTTCGTCCGCCGATTTCTGTTCGAAGGCCTGGATATTCGGGGTGCCATCGTCCATCTGGGCGATGCCTGGGAATACATGCAGCACGACCGCAACTACCAGCCGACCGTCGCTCAGCTGCTTGGTGAAACTGCCGCCGTCACCGCGCTGATCGCCGGCCAGCTCAAGCAGCCGGGCCGCCTGACGCTGCAGCTACGCGGCAACGGGGCTATCCAGCTGCTGGTCATGGATTGCAACGAGCAGTTGCAGATGCGCGGCATGGCGCGCAGCAATCCGGTCGTCCTGCCCGCCCCGGTGCCCGAACTGCTCGGTGCGCATCAGGGCGGCCAGTTGCTGATGAGCCTGGACATGCCGGATGCCCGCCAGCCTTACCAGAGCTACGTGCCGATGGTCGGCGAAAGCATTGCCGAGATTTTCGAGCACTATCTTGAGCAATCCGAGCAACAACCGTCGCGCCTGTTCGCCATCGCTGGCCCCAAGGCGGCGGTCTGCCTCTTCCTGCAAAAGATGCCGGATACCGACAAGCACGACGCCGATGCCTGGAATCGCATTACGCAATTGGCAAGCACCGTCAAGCCGGCCGAACTGCTCGAACTCGATGCGGAAAGCCTGCTGACGCGGCTTTTCCACGAAGACATGGATAAACACGGCATTCGCGTCTATGACCCGCAGCCGGTCGTTTATCACTGCCCCAAGGACTGGGACAAGGTGCGCGACATGATCCGCAGCATCGGCCGCGAGGATGCGGAAGCGATCCTGGCCGAACACGGCGAAATACTGATCCGTGACGACATCTGCAATCACGAATATCAGTTCTCGGCAGAGGATGTGGCAGCGATCTTCGCCGTCAGCGAAGGAAAGGCACTCCATTGAGCAAATCCGTCGATCGCCACGCGCTCAGCTACAAGATCGAGCTGATCTACCGGAACCAGAAACTCGGTCAGGTCCTCTCGCTGCTGATTGCCAGCTATCTGGCGTGGATTGCGGTCGAACAGGTCGGTGCCGACAAGGCGCTGTTTCTCTGGTGGCTCAGTGCCATCGCCATCGCTGTCGTGCGGCTCGTGTTTGCCGCGCGTTACATGCGACTGGCGCAGGCTGACAAGGAAAAGGATATTGACGCCTGGGCCTACCGTGTCCGGATCGGGGCGCTGGTCAGTGGCCTGATCTGGGGCGCCGGCACCCTGCTGATCACGCTGAGTGGCGACATCATCCTGCAACTTTTTACTGCCTTCGTCATGGCCGGCATGGCAGCCGGCGCGCTGCCCGTTCTGGGGCCTGACCGCTTTTCCTATCGCGCCTATGCCTGGCCTATCGTTCTGGCCGTCATTGTCGGGGTCTTTGGCACCGATCACATGCATATGGCGTTCAGTGTGATGTCCTTCCTCTGCCTGATCATTTTTACGCGCGGCGCTGACCACTTCAGCGAAATGCTCGATGACACGCTCCGCCTGGAACGCGAAAAAACCGATCTGCTGAACTCGGTCAATCGGGCACATGAAGCTGCCGACCGTTCAAACCTGGCCAAGACTGAGTTTCTGGCCAATATCAGCCATGAGCTGCGGACGCCAATGAACGGCATTCTCGGCCTGTCAGATCTCCTCGATCAGGAAAACCTGACCGATGCCCAGCGCGAGCTGCTCACTCCGCTGCGCGCTTCGGCCAATGACCTGCTCAAGCTGATCAATGACCTGATCCAGCTTTCGGCGCTGGAAGCCGGGCATGTCAAACTCAACCCGACGACGTTTGCCCTGAGCGATCTGGGCACCAGCCTGCAGGCCACCTACTTTCACCAATGCAACACCAGGGGCATCGATCTGCTCGAGCGTTTCGACAACAACCTGCCGGCCGTCGTTAGCGGTGACATTGCGCTACTGCAAAAGATTTTCGTCCAGCTGGCCGGCAATGCCATCAAATTTACCGAGCGTGGCAGCATTACCCTGTCGGCCCGGATTCACGAGCTATCCTCAGACCGGGTCGAAATCGAATTCACGGTCGCCGATACCGGGCCGGGCATTTCAGCAGACAAACTGAGCATGCTCGATGGCATCTTCGTTCAGGCCGACACCTCCGTTTCACGGCGCCACGGCGGTACCGGCATCGGCCTGCGGATCGCCCGCAAGCTGATCGAATTGATGGGTGGCAGCCTGAAGATCGAAAGCGAAGTCGGCGTCGGCAGCCGTTTCAGCTTCATCCTGCCATTTGGCCTCAACGATCAGCACGCTGACTGAGTCACGCAGCCCTTCAGACCACCTTGCCGGGATTCATCAGACCGCGTGGATCAAGCGCCTGTTTGATCGAGCGCATCAGCGCCATTTCGACCGGACTCTTGTAGCGCAGTATTTCTTCGCGCTTGAGCTGGCCAATGCCATGCTCGGCTGAAATCGAGCCATTCAGCGCATGCACGATGTCATGCACGAGGCGATTCGCTTCGGGCTGGGCAGCGATGAATGCCTCGTTGGCCTGAGCGTCCGCTTTTGACAGGTTGTAGTGCAGGTTGCCGTCGCCAACATGCCCGAAGGCGACAATGCGGATAGCGGGAAACGCATGCGCCAACGCCGCATCAGCCGCAGCAAGGAACTCGGGAATGCGTGATACCGGCACCGAGATGTCGTGCTTGATGCTGACGCCTTCAATCTTCTGCGCCTCGGAAATATTTTCGCGCAAGGCCCAGAGCTTTTTCGCTTGGCTTTCGGTCTGAGCAACAACGCCATCGCTGACCGCACCGGATTCCAGCACTTCGGCCAGCCAGCGCTCGACAGCAGCCGGCTCAGCATCGGAAAACTCTGCCAGTACGGCCCATGGGCTGACCCCGGTCGGTCGCTGGGCATCGGGAATGTTCTTCAACACCAGCCCGAGCGACACCTCGGAAATCAGTTCAAAAGCGGTCAGCTGGGCGTCGAATGTCGCCTTGGCGGCATTGAGCAGGTCGACCGCCGCGGCCGGCGAATCGACATTCAACCAGCAGGTCACCTGTGTTTTCGGCAACGGAAAAAGCTTGAGCACGGCACCGGTGATGATGCCCAATGTTCCCTCGGCACCGATGAACAGTTGCTTCAGGTCGTAGCCGGTATTGTCCTTGCGCAGGCCGCGCAGGCCATCCCAGATGTCGCCGTTCGGCAATACCACTTCCAGCCCGAGCGTCAGTTCGCGTGTGTTGCCGTAGCGCAGCACCTGTACGCCACCGGCATTGGTCGACAGATTGCCGCCGATCTGGCACGTCCCTTCGGAGGCCAGTGCCAGCGGGAACAGACGATCAACGGCCCGCGCTGCTTCCTGTACCGCGGCCAGCGTGCAGCCGGCTTCTACTGAAATCGTGTTGTTTTTCGCGTCGACCGTGACAATGCGGTTCAGGCGGCTCAAGCAAAGAACGACCGCCGCACCGCTCGCATCCGGCGTTGCCGCACCGCAATGCCCGGTATTGCCACCCTGCGGCACGATGGGCACACCGGCTTCGACGCAGGCTTTGACCACAACCGCCACCTCGGTGGTATTGCCGGGACGGATGACGCATTGTGCCGCGCCGTGATAGCGGCCGCGCCAGTCGGTCAGGAAGGGCACGAGGTCAGCCGGGTCAGTCAACACCTGAGCGGTGCCGACGATCCCTTGTAGCGTTGCGATCAGTTCAGACGACCTGGGCGTAGAGGTCATGGTGGTCGGCATCGATGACCTTGACCTGCAGGAAATCGCCCGGCTGGGCATCGAAATGGCCGTCGAGGTAAACCAGACCATCGATTTCCGGCGCATCGGCCTTGGAACGGGCGATGGTGCCTTCTTCGTCCACTTCGTCGACCAGCACCTGGATGACCGTGTCGATCTTGGCGGCCAGCTTGTCGGCGGAAATGTCTTCCTGGACCTGCATCAGCCAGCGGCGGCGGTCTTCGCGGATTTCTTCCGGCAACAGTTCGCCCAGTTCGTTGGCCTTGGCCCCTTCGACCGGCGAGTAGGCGAAGGCACCGACGCGATCGAGCTTGGCGTCTTCGAGGAACTGGATCAGCTGGTCGAAATCTTCCTCGGTCTCGCCGGGGAAGCCGGTGATGAAGGTTGAGCGGATGACGATTTCCGGGCAGATCTCGCGCCATTTGGCGATGCGTTCCAGCGTGTTCTCAGCCGAGGCCGGACGCTTCATCGCCTTCAGGATCTTCGGGCTGGCGTGCTGGAAGGGCACGTCGAGGTAAGGCAGGATCTTGCCTTCGGCCATCAGCGGGATGACGTCGTCGACCGACGGATACGGATAAACGTAGTGCAGGCGGACCCAGATACCGAAGCTGGCCAGCGCCTCGCACAACTCCTTGAGGCGCGACTTGACCGGCTTGCCGCCCCAGAAGGCGGTGCGGTACTTGAGATCGACACCGTAGGCGCTGGTGTCCTGCGAAATGACCAGGATTTCCTTGACGCCGGCCCGGGCCAGATTCTCGGCCTCGGCCAGCACATCGCCGACCGGCCGCGAGACCAGCGGGCCGCGCAGCGACGGGATGATGCAGAAGGTGCAGCTGTGGTTGCAGCCTTCGGAAATCTTCAGATAGGCGAAGTGGTCCGGCGTCAGGCGGATGCCCTGCGGCGGCACGAGGTCGGAATACGGATCATGCGGCTTGGGCAGGTGGGTATGGACATAGCCCATGACCTCGTCGGCGGCATGCGGGCCGGTCACGGCGAGCACAGCCGGGTGCGTGGTCTGGACGATGTCACCCTTGGCGCCGAGGCAGCCGGTGACGATGACCTTGCCGTTCTCGTTCAGCGCCTCGCCGATGGCGTCGAGCGACTCCTCGACGGCCGCGTCGATGAAGCCGCAGGTGTTGACGATCACCAGGTCGGAATTGTCGTAGCTCGGCGAAATCTCGTAGCCTTCGGCGCGCAGCTTGGTCAGGATGCGCTCTGCGTCGGAGGAAGCCTTGGGGCAGCCCAGGGAAACGAAGCCGACGGTCGGCACTTTTTGCTGAATAGTCATGCGATGAAAACCTTATCCGGACTGGCCGGCAAACAAAGGGCGTATTTTACAGGCACTTAACCGGGCAGACGGGCAAGGGCCTGTTTCAATGCCTCAAAACATTGCGGGTCGATGGCCGTGCCGACGTTTTCGGCCATGATCTCCAGTGTCTTCGGGATCGGCACGGCACCGCGATACGGGCGCTCGGCGGTGATCGCATCGAAGATGTCGGCAGTCGTGATGATCCGCGTTTCGAGACAGATTTCATCGGCCATCACACCGCGCGGATAGCCCTTGCCGTCCAGCCGCTCGTGATGGGCCGCCGAGACGCGGGCAAGTTCCGAGAAAGCGTCGATCCGCGACAGGATGGCCTCGGTATAGGCGGCATGCGCCTGCACCGCTGCCCACTCGTCGGCGTCCAGCTTGCCCGGCTTGTCGAGCACGCTGTTACTGACGCCGAGCTTGCCGACGTCGTGCAGCAACGCGCCGCGTTTCAACCAACGCCGGCGTTCCGCCGACAGGCCAAGCGCCTCGGCGATCAGGTCGGTGTAGAGCGCGACGCGGGCGCTGTGGCCACTGGTATAGGGGCTCTTCGAGTCGACTACCTGACCGAAGGCAGCGGCAATGTCGTCGAGATAGTCATCATCGAGCGCCACGACATGCGAGGCGGGCTCAAGGGCCAACACGGCGGCCATGATGTCTGGTGCCACCAGCGTGGCCCAGAAGGTTTCGTCTGCCACCGCCTCGACTGCCTCGACCAGCACCGGGTCGAACCAGCGCCCGGCCCGCAGCCGGATTTCTTCCAGCGCCGCCTGTGGCCCACCGGCCGTGTGAAAAACATCGATAACCTGAGCCAGCAGCGCAATTCGCGAATAGAGCGGAATCGCCTCGCCGGCCAGCCGCTCGGGCTTGCCCTCGCCATTGAAATGTTCGTCCAGGCTGTAAATGCCGGCCGAGACGCTTTCCGGAAAGCGCAGTAGCCGGGCGATTTCGGCGCCACGCTGGCAACGGGTGGCGATCAGTTCGGTCGCGATCTGCTCGCCGTCGCGCATGATCGTCAGCACACTGCGGAAACGCTCAGCCAGTCCGGCTTTCAGCCCGGTGTGGCTGAGCACGAACTGGAGCACCTTGGGCAGGCTGTCGCCGACTGTCTTGAAATCGCGCTTGAAACTCAGGTCGTCGGTCAGGTAGAGCTCGCAGATACGCGCCGCGTTACTGCTGCAGCCCAGGTCTTTCAGCAGCAGCGTGTAATAGAGATTCCACAACTCCCCCTCATCAAGCCCGATTCGCCGCCCGACATGCATGCCGATCCAGCAACAACGGACGCAATGCCCCTCCGGCTGGCCTTCGGTAATGTCCAGCGCGTGGCTGAGCGCCGAAATCAGTTCAGACAGCTTGAGATTAGAAGTCATGGGAATGTCAGAGGTGGAAGGATGGTGGGTATTTACCGCTCATTATGATTCAGCAAAAACGCCGCAGTTCCGATAAATACAAAAATCATCGGAAACTACCATTCACTTCTGGCATGCAGTGAGGCTTGCCTACCAGTCGGCGCCATCAAAGGGCAGCATCGGATGACCGCGCAACACCGTCTCGGAAAAGATGATGCCGCCCCCCGGCAAACCAACCCGCCCCGCTTCAAATACCGCTTGAAACACGGTCTCCAGAAAATCCTGCTCGACCAGGAGCAAGACCACATCGCGTTCCCGAAAGAACATCTGCCCGGTCCTGATCCGCTGACTCCCCACTCCCCGGGCGTGGTGATGTGAAATCGACAATACCCCCGGCGCTTCACAGAACTGTTCGATGAGTTTTTGTCCGAGCCCAGTTTCGACAATGGCAGTGATCAGTTGTTTTTCGACGCCACGGCCGATGTGCGCCAGGACGCTCATGGCTTCTTGGTCTCGACGTGGATGCCGAAGCGGGCGGCGACCTCGTGCGGAACGTGGGTTGCCATCCGGTTGATCGGCGATACCCACAGGATGCCCATGCCCGGTGTATCCATCTTGGCGCAGACGAAGATGCGCTCGAAGATGATGTCCGCCTGATCGGCCGGCGCCACGATGTAAATCACTTCCTTTTCGGCATTGATGGTCAGGCCGAGGATGCCCATGCGCTTTTGTCGAACACCGGTGCCATGGGCATGGAAGATCGTGGCTCCCTGGGCGCCAGCTTCCTGCGCCGTCTGAACCACCAGATCGGCCATGCCGCGCTGGACGATGGCCGTAATCAGCACCGCATCCGTCAAAACGATCATGCCGCTTTGGCTCATGTTGTCTTCGCTCCTTGATTTGAACGCGTTTTCCAGTCGATCCACAGGCCAAAGGACATGACGCTGATGATCGGCCCGACCGAACACATAGCCAGAATCCCGAAGCCCTCAACGGCACCCACCGCTTCCGCAAGGCCGACGCCGAGCGCCAGCAACAGGGGCACGGTGACCGGACCTGTGGTCACACCAGCGCTGTCCCAGGCCAGATTGACGAGTTCCTCCTTCGAAAACCAGGTCAGCGCAAGCGCGATCGCGTAGGCTCCCAGCAACAAGGCAGCAAGGTTCAGGCTGAAAAGAATCTTGGCCACGCCAACCGCCGCACCGACACCGACGCCAAGCGCGACGGCGCGAATCAGAAGGCGCTTCTTGAAGGCTCCATCAGTCAGGTTCTCGACGGTCAGCCCCATGGCGTTGAGCGCCGGTTCAGCCATGGTCGCCCCAAAGCCAATGCAGAAAGCAAAGATCAGCACCATGGTCAGGCCAAGCATTCGTGGATAGAGCGGCGGCGCTCCCGACAACCGGTGTTTGGAAAAGGCCCAAGGCACATTGTTGCCGGCCTCGTTCCCCAGTGCGACCAAGCCCTCGGTCAGGCCAACGTTGAAAATCATCATGCCAAGCAAGGCCACCACGATGCCGTAGGTCAATACACTGACGTGCTTGATGCGCTGGCGAAGCACAAAGCGCTGCATGATGAAAAGCAGCAGAACCAGCGGCAGAACAGCACGACAAGCCCCAAGCATTTCAGCGACCGGCGTCTGCTCAAACCACGCCTGTTCGCCGGAGGCAGTCAAAATCGCCTGCGTCATGCCCTGCCCGTCGAGGTAAATAGCCACACCTAGCACGCCGATCACCGGCAGCAACGAGGCCAGTGTCACGATACCGAAGCCGGATAGCGGGTTTTCGCCCCGCCCGGTCGAGGCCGCCAGACCAATACCGACGGCCAGCACCAGCGGCACGGTTACCGGGCCAGTGGTAATCCCGCCACAATCCCAGGCCAGACCCAACACCTTGTCCAGCCCCGGGGTCAACGCGGCATAAACCGTCATCGCCAGACAAACGGGAACAATGATCGCCACCAGCGTTTTCAGTCGCCAGCCAAACATCGAACGCAGCAAGCCGAGAACGACCGCGGCACCAACGCTACATGCCACCGCCAGCACAAGGAGAAGCACATTCGAACCAAGCAGTGATTTGAGCAAGGCTGCATGTTCGGCCGAAACCGAGGCTCCGGCCGCCTGCAGCGCGCCGATGGCCGGCTCTGCGACCGTGGCTGCGGCACCAAGCAGGCAACCAAACATCAGGATGGCCAGCGAACTGGAACGGCTCGGCATCAAAAACCCGATATTTTCGGCAAAGGGCATCAGCCCGAGCTTGACGCCTTCCATGAAGAACATCAGCCCGAGGATCACTGCACCAATGCCCAGCCCGATCACTTCAGCCTCGTCCGGCGTAGCGCGCAGCGCCAGTGCCTGGAAGGCAATCAGCATCAAGGCCAGCGGAATGACTGCCCACATCTGCTCACTGAGGCGAACGGATACGTATGGTGTCAGCAAGCGATGCAAGTCGACCAGTCGCAAACGCGCTCGCGTCTTCGGCATGCTCCGCTCCATCGCATAGACTTCGCTGTAGCTGATCTGGCGATGCTGCCGGCGAACGGCGGACAGATAATCGCCGTAGCGGATATTTTTCTCTTGGCCTTGCTCAAGCTTGGACATATTGTCAATTTTGCCACAACAAGCGACGGCCCCGAGGTAAAACCAGGGAAATCAATCAGCGGGGGAATCGCAATAATTGACGGAAACAAGCCCTAAGGCGACTTTTACAAGAGGCTTACGCTGACGCACGGCGGAAAAAAGGCCAGGGATCAGAATCCGGCCGGGCTAATTGCGGCTGAGCAGGGAGCGCCGCAATTCCGATACGCTCGGATAAAGGAGGCTTCGTACCTGATCAACGCCTGAGCCATTTCAGCAGCATCGCGTAAAGGGCTTCCGGCTCCACCGGCTTCGAAAGGAAATCGTTCATGCCTGCCTCGAGACACTTGTCGCGATCCTCACTGAAGGCATTGGCCGTCATGGCGATGATGGGCAGGTTTTCGCGGCCGGATAACCGGCGGATCTGACGGGTGGTGGCCAGACCATCCATGACCGGCATCTGCATGTCCATCAACACCAACTGGTAATCGTTCGCCTCGACGAGGGCCAGCGACTCCCTGCCGTTCGCGGCCACATCGATCATCCAGCCGATTTCTTCAAGAATAGCCAGTGCGACTTCCTGATTGATCGGCTCATCTTCGACCAGAAGAATCCGCGCGCCGCCAAATTCGGTTTTCAGGGTGGACTCGGCATCCGATCTCGTCGGACTATCGCCGGCCAGCAGAGCGTCCCCGGTTTGGCCGGAAATAACAGCCAGATGCCGGGACAGGCAGTCGTTGAGCATGCTGGGCGACAAGGGTTTGAGCAGCACTTCGGCAAAACCCACTCTGGTAGCATCTTCGAGAATCTCGGGATCGCTGGAGGCAGTGACCAGGATGGCCAGAGGCTGCTGCCGCAAAGGCAGAGCGCGCAATCGGGTCAATGTTTCGAAACCATCCATGCCGGGCATCAGCAAATCAATCAAAACCAGTTCGTAGGGCTTGCCGTTCCGCTCAGCAGATTCGATTTCCTGTAGTGCGACAGCCCCCCCGGCCGCACCTTCGCCCTCCAGCCCGATCATGCGCAGCAACTGCGACTGCACCAGCCGCGTCACCGGCATGTCATCAATCACCAGCGCCCGTTTGCCGCGCAGGCTGGGAATGCGATGGCGCCCGTTCGCCGACCGGACTCGCCCGAGGCGAGCCGTCAGCCAGAAAGTGCTGCCGACGCCCAAAGTACTCTCGGCGCCTGCCTCACCGTCCATCAATTGGGCCAAGCGTCGCGTGATGGCCAAACCAAGGCCGGTTCCGCCATAGCGACGCGTTGTCGTGCTGTCGCCCTGCTCGAACACCTGGAACAGGCGCGGCAGCTTTTCAGGGGCAATGCCGACCCCCGAGTCCTCGACCTCGAAGCGGATCAGGACATCGTCGGCGTTTTCCTCGATCATCCGGGCGCGCAACACGATGCTGCCGTAGTCGGTAAATTTGACTGCATTGCCAAGATAGTTGATCAGTGCCTGACCGAGGCGCGTTGCATCGCCCATCAGCACGCCCAGACCGGCGTCGGCATCGATCACCAGTTCAAGACGTTTCTCGCGAACCCGGTCGATCACCATCGAGGAAGCGCGCATCAGGAGTTCCTCGAGATTGAACTCCGACTTGTCGAGGACCAGCTTGTTCGCTTCGATCTTGGAAATATCGAGGATGTCATTGATCACGCCCAGCAAGTGATCGGCGCTCGAGGCGATCTTGCCGAGCTTGTCGGCCTGCGCCGGATCGGTAACCGTGCGCCGCAGCACGTAAGTCAGGCCGACAATGGCATTCATCGGTGTCCGGATTTCATGGCTCATGTTGGCCAGGAACGCACTCTTTGCCCTCGACGCGGCCTCGGCCGCCTCATGCGCCACGGCCAGTTCGGCGGTGCGTGCCTCGACCAGTTCCTCCAGATGATGGCGGTGAAGTTCCAGTTCATCGGCATTGCGGCGCTTCTCGGTGACATCTTCCTTGACTGCGACGTAATGGGTAACGTGACCATCCTGACGAATGGGCATGATCGTCAGGCGTTCGGTGTAGGTTTCACCACTCTTGCGCTGATTGATCAACTCGCCCTGCCAAAGCAGGCCGCGCGACAACGTCGCCCACATGTCAGTGTAGGTTTCCTGCGGCGTCAGACCAGAACTCAGCATGCGCGGCGTCTGCCCGATGGCCTCCTCGCGACTGAAGCCGGAAATGCGGACAAACGCCTCATTGACGTATTCGATATTGCCGTCGACATCGGTAATCAGGATGCCCTCGTTGCTCTGCTCGACGGCCATGGAGAGCAGGAGCAACTGCCTTTCAGCCATCTTGCGGGCAGTGATGTCGATCCGGTTGCCGACCAGGTAACCACTGGGTGTGCGATTTTCGATAATCAGCAGCCAGCGCCCGTCACCCAGTTCCTGCTCGATCGTCAAACCATCCGGATGCTGATGCTGGGCGACGCGACGCTTGACCCAGCCGTCGATGTCGCCTTGCGCATCCGGATACTGGCCGCGCTCGGCACCTTTACGAATGATGTCCTCGAAGCGCATGCCAGGAACGATCAGGTCGCGGCTGGTGGAATAAATATCCAGATAGGTTTCGTTGCAGATAACCAGTCGATCTTCTTCATCGTAGATCGTGAAGCCTACCGAGACGTTTTCAACGGCCTCCCGCAGCAGTTTGGCCGATTTCTCAGCCGCCAGCTCCAGGTCTTTGCGCGCCGTGATGTTTTGCCCAATACCCCGATAGCCTGCAAAGCGCCCCTCCTTGTCGAAGTATGGAACACCGCTGGCCAAAAGCCACAAGCGCTCGCCCCTATCATTCAGCAGGCAGTATTCAAAATCGCGGAATGGCACCCGGCTTTCAAGAACGGCCAGATGATTCGTCAGAACCTCTCGTGAATTGACTTCATCGTTCAGCCAGAGCTCGCTGCGCGACTTGCCCAAGGCCTTTTGGGGATCAATACCGCAGATGCGCTGAAGGTTCTCGGAAAAATAGGAAAACCGCAGACTGGCATCCGTTTCCCAAAGCCAGTCAGCCGAACTCTCTGAAAAATCACGAAATCTTTGATTGGACGCTTCAAGATCTTCATTGGTCTGGACGACATGTTGCTCGACACGGCCAACGCGACGGTGCAGCGCCAGCATCAGCAGAACGATGAAAACCACGCATGCCGCTCCAACGAAAAACAAAAGTTGGGTACGTGACGTCCGTTCCGCAGCGGTATCCCGCAAAATGGCCATCGAAGCGACCGGCTGCTGATTGTTATCCGGCAAGGCAATCAGTCGGCCCGACCAGATACGCTCTCCCTTGGTCACGTCGAAAATGCCCGGATCGCTGCCCCTGGCAAACGCCTGCCAGGAGGCAATCAGCGATGCAGGAGCCCCGGGGAAAGACTGGCTGAGCAAGGCGATATCGGCATGATCACCCCAGTTTCCTGTCAGACCAAAGGCCTTCTTGCCGTTGGCAAACGCCTCGGCTGAAGAATAGGCCTTATGCACCGCCGTCAGCACCTCCAGACCTGTCAGCCGCTTGATTTCCCGGGCAAAGGACTCAACCTCCATGCCCAACTCGACATAACCGATCAAGACCCCATTGACACGCCAGGGCATGACCTGTCTGAGCGTAAAGACGGAAGTCGTCCCAAGTTCGAGACCCGTCGTCATCTGGCCGCTTGCCTCGGCATCCAGCAAACCTTTGCGGCGCACCTCATCCCCGGCTCGCTCCGGATCGTGCACGCGCAAAAGCACGCGACGATCGAGCGAAATGAAATACCAGTGACTAAGGTCAAACTGGGCATGCAATTCGCGGTACCTGGGTGCTGCCAAGGCCAGCAGAGCAGCGCGATCGCCCCGCTGCATCGCCTCGATAAACCGGTTGTCACCAACAACCTGTGTCGCCATCCAGCGTAAATGGCGACCGTTAATATCGACCATATCCTGCCAGATGCGCTCGACTTGCTCGCTTGCGAGCGCCGTTCGCTCAGTTTCGCGCCAATCCAGATAAGCCGCGAAGCTGACCAATATCAGCATGGCCAGCCCAATGGTGGCCACCAGTACCGGCATGATGATCTGCCGGCGGAAACGCAGGACTGACGACGGGGAAGTCATCTTGGACACAGACAGTTTTTTAGAATTTGATGTATTACTTAAGTATAACCTGATACAGCGTATGGACTTTGCTTATCCCCCGACTTTCCAGCAAAGCCAAAGCGAATTCCAGTCGGGAATCGCAACAACGTAGCCAGATGATTGGTTCTCCAACCGCCCACTAAAACGCCGCCGAGGACAATTATTGACCTGCAAAAAGGAAGAAATACGTGCCAAAACGCGGATATTGGTTATAATGCGCGCCCTTCAGCGTTCTTAGCTCAGTTGGTAGAGCGTCTGCCTTACACGCAGAATGTCGGCGGTTCGAGCCCGTCAGGACGCACCAAATTCCACTCCGATGAAATTCATCGAAGTCCAAAAAACCCCGCCAATGCGGGGTTTTTTGCATCTCAACCGGGAAAAAATCCAGAACAGCGCGCGCAGGCGTTGAGAGGCATCAACCTCTGAACGACCGCTTGACGGCGTACTCGCCCAAGGGCGACACGTCGGCCGGCGCCGCCGCTCAGTCGTCGCGCCTGGTCACTCGGCAATGGGCAGCAAATCAATCGGACATTGCCAGATCGTTGCTAACCCCAGCCTCCCCACCCGGCGATGGGTATCAGGCACTAGCTCAGCGAGGAATCAGCGGATGGGGCGCTGACTTCTCCTGTTTCTTGACTTGCTTGGCCACTTTCTTTTCCTTCTGGGTCAAGACTGCCTGTTTCTTGCCTTCCTTGGTTCCGTGCTTTTCCTTGCCCATGGTCTTTCTCCTGTAGTCGATGGTGGAATTTTGAAACTAGCCAGAAATCGATTGCCTGTATGTTCGCGAGCGTACATATCGATTTGGCTTTGTTCTGTATCATGCAAATTGGTTGGGGATTACATAAATGACTGGCGCCCATGGCAGCCGGCCTTGAATTTGAGAAAGCACAAAAAACCCTGACACCGATCGACACCAGCAGCATGTGTCATCAAATTTCCGAGAAGTGCCGAGCGGATAAAACAATGGAGGCGCGATGCCATCCGAATTGATATACAGCCCGAAACAGAACCGCATTCTTGGCTCACTGGCCACCAATGACTACTCACGCCTGCAGGATGACCTTGAACTTGTTCATCTGGAACTGGGCCAGGTTCTTTATGAATCCGGCGATACCCTTGGCTACATTTTTTTCCCGATCACCTGCATCGTCTCCCTGATCTTCACCACCAGAAAAGGTGGCACGGCAGAACTGGCCATTACCGGCAACGATGGACTGGTCGGCATTCCGCTGGTCCTGGGCGGCGACACAACCACGCACCGGGTGGTTGTGCAGAGCGCCGGCGCCGCCTACCGGCTCAAGGTTGAAGTCGTCCGCTGGGAACTGGACCAGGGCGGCGAGTTGCAGCACCTGGCGCTGCGCTACACCCAGGCCCTGATGACCCAGATGGCGCAGAGCATCGTCTGCAACCGATTCCATGCCGTCGATCAGCAGCTATGTCGCTGGCTGCTGTTCAGCCTCGACCTGCTGCCCGGCAACCAACTGAACATGACGCAGGAACTGATTGCCAACATGCTGGGCGTTCGCCGTGAAGCGATCACCGAAGCCGCCGGAAAGCTGCAGGCCGCCGGCCTGATCGAATACAGCCGCGGCCATATCACCGTGCTCGACCGCCCCGGCCTGGAAGCCCGGGCATGCGAGTGCTACGCCGCCGTCAAAAGCGAATATGAGCGGATATTCCGCCTGCAATCCGATGTCCGCGGCCCCAGCCGGGCTCGCCCCAATCCGGCCAGCGTGCGCAATCGCGCCGAGGCCCGCTTGCTGCAATCGCCCCATCCGGAACCTAAAACTGCCTGGGACAACGCCCAGCTGGTGCACGAACTGCAGGTGCATCAGATCGAACTTGAAATGAGCAACGAAGAGCTCCGCCATGCCTATGAAGAAGCGGACAACCTGCGCGAACGTTATGCCGACATCTACGACTTCGCCCCGGTCGGCTATCTGACCCTGGATCCGCTTGGTGTCATCATCGACATGAATCTGGCCGGCGCCATGTTGCTTGGCACCAAAGGTTCCCAGAAAGGCCGGCATCGCTTTGCCGCGTTCCTTGAGCCCAATCATGCCGAGGCATTCAATCGCTTTGTCGACGACGTTCTCCACTCGAGAAAGAAGCTGCGCTGCGAATCCGTACTGGCGGCCAATGTCCATCGCCCGGCAACGAATATCCGGATCGAGGCGGTTCCCGATGCCGACGGTCGCGAATGCCGGATGGTCGTCATCGATACCTCTGGCAACGCCACAAGATCCAAACACCAATCACGGCGCGACACCGACAACACCAACGCAAAGGAGTAGTCACCATGCTTGTTACCTTCAAATCAGCCAACAACGCCGACCTGATCATGCACGAAAAGAGCGCCAGGGAAATTCTTGCCCTGCTCGGTAAAAGTCAGGACGACGCGCGTGGAATCATTACCGTTGAACAGTTGCCCGAAGCCATCTCGACGCTGCAGAAATCCATCGTAGCCGACAAGGCCAGCCCGCAGAAAATAGCCGCCAGCCCGAGCAAAAACGAAACAGACGACGAGCCGCCGGTCAGCCTCACCCAACGCGCCACGCCCTTCGTCGAGATGCTCGAACGTGCCGTAAAAGCCGGCGAGCCGGTCGTCTGGGGGGTATGATCCGCCAATGCCGTCCACCGGGAAGCGCGAGCGCATCCACCCCCCCTCCGCAGTAGCCGATGACCAGCGCTTTCCGATCATCGGCATAGGTGCGTCAGCCGGCGGCCTCGAAGCGCTCGAGCAGTTTCTCGGCGGCGTGCCGGTCAATAGCGGCATGGCTTTTGTCGTCGTCCAGCACCTCGACCCCAACCGCTACGGCATGCTGCCGGAACTCCTGCAACGCACCACCACGATGGTGGTCAAGCAGGCGGGCAACCGGATGAAGATCAAGCCGGACTGCGTTTATGTCATTCCGCCCAACAAGGATCTGTCGATCCTCCATGACACCCTCTACCTGCTCGAACCGGTCGCGTCGCGAGGATTGCGTCTGCCGATCAACTCGTTTCTCTGCAGTCTGGCCGAAGACCGGCGCGAACGGGCCATCGGCATCATTCTTTCCGGCATGGGCTCGGATGGAACGCTGGGGCTGCTGGCGATCAGCGACCATGGCGGACTGTCGCTCGTGCAGGATCCGGCCACCGCCAAATTCGATGCCATGCCGCGCAGCGCGATTGACGCCCGCCTGGCGGATATCGTCGCCCCGCCGGGCGATCTGGCCAGACTGATTATCGACCGCCTGCAACACCCGCCTCGCCTTTTGCCCCCCGAAACGGTTCTCGAGCCGGATAGCGAGGCCAAAAGTTCGGCCTTCGACAAGATCTGCATCCTGCTGCGCGCCCAGACCGGTCACGATTTCTCGCTGTACAAGAAAAGTACGATCTATCGGCGGGTCGAGCGCCGGATGGGCATTCATCGGCTGGGCGGCATTGCCGACTACGTCGGCTTTCTCCAGACCAACCCCCAGGAAGTCGACCTGCTCTTCAAGGAATTGCTGATCGGCGTCACCAGCTTCTTCCGCGACCCCGCTGCCTGGGCCTATCTGCAGGAAGCAGTACTGCCCGGGATGATCCGCGCCAAAACCCACGACAATCTGCTGCGCGCCTGGGTGGCCGGTTGCTCGAGTGGCGAGGAGGCTTATACGCTGGCCATGATTTTCCATGAGGCAATGGACCATGCCAAACCCGCCAACCGGATCGACCTGCAGATTTTCGCTACCGACCTCGATCCGGATGCCATCGCCAAGGCAAGGCAGGGAACCTATCCGTCCAGCATTGCCAGTGACGTTTCACCGGAGCGTCTGGCGCGGTTTTTCGTTGAGGAAAATGGCCGCTACCGGATCTGCCAGGAAATACGCCAGATGGTGGTTTTCGCACCGCACAACCTGACGATGGACCCGCCGTTTACCCGGCTGGATATCCTGACCTGCCGAAATGTCCTGATCTATCTGGGTGCCGACCTGCAAAAACGCTTGCTGCCGCTGTTCCACTACAGCCTGAAACCCGGTGGCACGCTTTTCCTGGGTTCGGCCGAAAGCATCGGCAACTTTACCGAGCTGTTCAACCCGCTTGAAGCCAAGGCACGCATCTATCGCCGCGAAGAAGCGAAGCAAAGAGCCATCGATGTCGACTTCCCGACCCGCCATCTGGACGATTCCCCCAACCCCATTCTGATACCGTCACCGACCATGCAACCAGCCAATCTGCAAACCCTGGCCGACCAACTGCTGCTGCAGAAATTCTCGCCAGCCGCCGTACTGACCAATGCGGAAGGGGACATCCTTTTCATCAACGGGCGGACCGGAAAATATCTCGAGCCGGCAGCCGGCAAGGCCAACTGGAACATCCATGCCATGGCCCGCGAGGGCTTGCGCCAGGAGCTGATTCTCGCCCTGCCCAAAGCACTGCGCAGCGCCGAGCCGGTGGTTGTCAAAAATCTGACGATCGAGGACAACGGCGAAAGTCACAGCCTTGACCTGACCGTTTACCCCATCGACGAACCAGCCCCCCTCCACGGCATGGCGATGATCGTCTTTGCCGATGTCGTCGCGGCAAAACCGGAGCCCAAGCGCCGTTCGAGAAAGCAGCTTGCCGATGTCCGCGTTGCCGACCTGGAACAGGCCCTGCTCAAGGCAAGGGAAGAGGTTCAGAGCATTCGCGAGGAGATGCAGACCTCGCACGAAGAACTCAAATCGACCAACGAGGAGTTGCAGTCGACCAATGAAGAGTTGCAGTCGACCAACGAGGAACTGACTACCTCCAAGGAGGAAATGCAGTCTCTCAACGAAGAGTTGCAGACGGTCAACGCCGAGCTTCAGTCCAAGGTCGACGAATGGTCCGCGACCAGCAATGACATGAAGAACCTGCTCAACAGCACCGATATCGCCACGGTTTTTCTCGACAACATGCTGCATGTCCGGCGTTATACCAGCCAGGCGACCAAAATCTTCAAGTTCATTCCAAACGACATCGGACGGCCGCTGGCCGATATTGTCCACAAACTCGACTACCTCGATTTGCAGGACGATGCCCAGGACGTCCTGCGGACGCTGGCCTTTTCCGAAAAGCAGATCACCAGCAAGGATGGATCCTGGTACATCGTCCGGATCATGCCCTACCGAACGCTGGAAAACGTGATCGACGGCGTGGTCATCACCTTCATCGACATCAGCGAGGCGAAACGGCTTGAAGCCGAGTTGCGGGCAGCCAGGGCAACCGGCGAGCCAGGCCCGACCACCAGGGATCAGCCATGACACCCCCGCCGTTGACCAACCCGACCGAGTTACGGCGCCGGGCGGAAGATCAGCTCAATGCCACGCCGGGCGGCAAGCCGGCGGCCATGCCGCATGCCGACCAGACGCGGCTATTGCAGGAACTTCAAGTCCACCAGGTCGAGCTTGAAATGCAAAACCAGGTGTTGATCGAGGCGCAGACGGAAATATCCCGCAACCTCGCGCAATTGACCGAACTGTACGATCTGGCCCCGATTGCCTATTTCACCCTGGATCGAACTGGCCGCATTACCAAATCGAATGCCATGGCCAGAAAGCTGATCGGCAGCCCGTTTCTGGCCATGGACGGTTGCCATCTGTCGCGCTTTATCCAGACAGATTCATTGCTGGCGTTCAAGGAGTTCATCACCCGGATATTCTCCATGCGGCGCCTGGAGGCTTGCCATCTGACACTACTGTCGTCACTCGGCCGTCCACCGGTCTATGTTGTCATGGAGGGGGTGGCCGATGAGAGCGAGCAGGAATGTCGTCTGGTCGTCACCGACCTGACGCGCCAGCATGCTTCGGAGGAGGCCCTGGCCTCGCTGGCCGTACGGACCGATGAACTGGCGGCGGCAAAGGCGGCAGCCGAAGCAGCCAACCGGACCAAGGCGGCTTTTCTCGCCAACATGAGCCACGAAATCCGTACGCCGATGAGTGCCATACTCGGCATGGCACATCTGATGCAGCGCTCTGAGCTCAATCCCGAGCAGCAGGTCCGGCTGGCCAAGATCGATGCGGCAGGAAAACACCTGCTCGGCATCATCAATGACATTCTTGACCTTTCCAAGATCGAGGCCGATCAACTCGTCATCGAGAAAACGGCATTCATGGTCAACGACGTTCTGGCTGACGTGACCAATCTGGTAGCCGACAGGATCAGCGCCAATGATCTCGAACTGCAGGTCAATCTGGCGCCTGAACTGCAGGGCTTGAACATGCTCGGCGACCCCTTGCGCTTGAAACAGGTGCTGCTGAATTTGCTGGGCAATGCGATCAAATTCACCGAGCGGGGCCGTGTCGAAATCAGCGCCAGCGTTGCCGCTCAAAATGGGAATGACTGGCTGATCTCCTTTGCGGTCCGGGATAGCGGTTGCGGCATTCCGCCGGGCGCTCTGGAACGCATCTTCACGCCGTTTGAACAGGCCGATACCTCGACTACCCGGCAATACGGCGGCACAGGCCTGGGCCTGAGCATCTCGAAGCGACTGGTTCAATTGATGGGCGGCGATATTTCAGTAACCAGCAGGCTCGAGCAAGGCAGCACTTTTACCTTCTCGGTCCATCTTGAAAAAGATGGAAACCGGGAAAAGATGCCGGACGCCCGTCTGTTGCCGGACGCCCCGGATGCAGAGCAGCTACTGCGCACCCGCTATCGCGACAAATACATCCTGCTGGTCGAAGACGACGAAATCAATCAGGAAGTGGCGCTGGAAATACTGCATGAAGATATCGGCTTGCGCGTCGATGTGGCTGGTGATGGTGCCCAGGCGCTCGTCCTTGCGGCAAGCAATCCCTACGACCTCATCCTGATGGACATGCAGATGCCGGTCATGGATGGCCTGACGGCCACCCGATCCATCCGGCATCTGGCAGGCCACCACAAGACGCCGATCCTGGCCATGACCGCCAATGCCTTTACCGATGACCATCAACGCTGCCTTGAGGCCGGCATGAACGGCTTCATCCCGAAGCCGGTAGAGCCCAAGGCGTTATTTGAGATCATCGCGAAATGGCTGGAAGTTGCCTCGCCGCTCAACTAGCCGGGACTGAACTGGCGACGATCACGACCTGATGTGCGACCAGGTCATTGACCAGTTGAATCACACAGTCCGCTTGTTCCATGCCATCAACCATGACGCTGCACCGCGTGTTTGTGCCTAGCGTGACAGCGATGTGATAAACCGTCGCCCGATAGCGGTAGCGGATCTTGAACCCCGGCCAGCCTGCCGGCAGACAGGGCGACAGGTATAGCTTGTCACCTGCCAGTCGCAGACCAAGCAGCGATTCGAGCATCAGCCGGTACATCCAGCCGGCCGAGCCGGAGTACCACGACCAGCCGGCGCGACCGGTATGGGGGGCCAGCGCATAGACATCGGCGGCCATCACGTAGGGCTCGGCCTTGTAGGTGGCGACAGCGGCGACCGAGCTTGTATGGCTGATCGGGTTGATCATCGTCGTCAGTTCCCAGGCTCGTTCCCGATCGCCCAAAGCGGCGAAGGCCATCGCCGCCCAGATCGCGCCGTGGGTATATTGCCCGCCGTTTTCCCGCACGCCCGGCACATAGCCGCGGATATAGCCGGGGTCGAGCTTCGCCTTGTCGAAGGGAGGATCGAGCAGTTGAATCAGACCAGCCTGCCGGCGTACCAGATGCTCGTCGACAGCCTGCATGGCCTGTCGCCCGCGTGACGCATCGGCCACGCCAGACAAGACAGACCAGCTCTGCGAGATGGAATCGATCCGGCATTCGGGACTGGTACTGGAACCGAGGGGGGTTCCGTCGTCGAAATAGGCCCGGCGATACCAGGCGCCATCCCAGCCCTGTTGATCGATGCTCTGGTGCAGACGGGCCGCCTCGCCCCGGCAGAATTCGGCAAAAGCCGGATCGCCATGATTTTCTGCCACCGCGCTGAATTGTCTCAGCACGTCATAGAGGAAGAAGCCCAGCCAGACGCTCTCGCCCCGACCCAGAATGCCGACCCGGCTCATGCCGTCGTTCCAGTCGCCGGAACCGATCAGCGGTAGACCATGCACGCCGAAGCGCAGGCCATGGCGGATGGCGCGGATACTGTGTTCGTACAGGCTGCCGATCTCACCCGAGCGGACCGGCAGATCGTAGTAGGAGTCGTCTTCCGGGTTGACCGGACGACCTTCAAGGAAACAGACGGTTTCATCCAGCACGCCCGTGTCGCCGGTGCTCTGCACATAGCGGCTGACGGCCAGCGGCAGCCACAGGTAGTCGTCGGAACAGCGGGTGCGAACGCCGCGCCCTGAAGGCGGGTGCCACCAGTGCTGGACATCGCCCTCGGCAAACTGCCGGCTGGCACAGAGCAGCAAATGAGCGCGAACCAGGGCCGGTTCGGTATGAACCAGCGCCATCATGTCCTGCAACTGGTCGCGGAAGCCGAAAGCGCCACCTGACTGGTAATAGCCACTGCGCGCCCAGACCCGGCAGGCCAGCGTCTGATAGACCAGCCAGCCATTGGCCAGCAGATCGAGCGCCGGGTCCGGCGTCTCGACCTGCACGGCACCGAGCGAATGCGTCCAGTACGCGGCAACCGCTTCGAGCGCCATGCGCGCAGCCAGCGGGCCGCGGAAACGCTGGATCAATTGACTCGCCTCATCGCTGCCATGCCCGACACCAAGGCGGAAAGTAACTTCGCGTTCCTCGCCGTCGGCCAGGTCACAAACGAGCTGGATGGCGCCGCACGGATCCAGCCCGGCCCCGACCTTGCCGGAAAGACGGGCGCGCTTCAGTGCCGCCGGTTCATCCGGCGACCCGTTGCGCCCGATGAATTCGTTGCGGTCGCCAGTCAGCGTACGGCTGGTTTCATCGACATCGAAGAAGGCAACCCGCGCCGAGAATTCGGGGCTGTAGGGATTTCGCGCCAGCAGCGCGCCGCTGCCGGCCGCAACCTCGGTGCTGACATGCATGGCCGTTTTGGCCCGCAGATCACCGAGCACCCATTCGACGTAGCCGGTGGCCGAAATTTGCCGCGGCCGGCCGGAATTGTTGGTCAGTTTCAGCACGGAGAATTTGACCGGCGCATCAATGGCGACATAAACCTTGAGTTCGGAGTGAATCCCGCCGGCACTGGTTTCAAAAGTGCTGACCCCAAAACCATGGCGGATCGTGTAAGGCATGGCGCCGCGCACCGGCAGAGGCGTTGGCGACCAGACGTGTCCTGTCTCTTCGTCGCGCAGGTAGATGGCCTCGCCGGCGGCATCGCTGACCGGATCGTCATGCCAGGGCGTCAGGCGAAATTCGTGGGCGTTGTCGCACCAGCTGTAGGCGCTGCCACTTTCCGAAATCACCGTGCCGAAATGCGGATTGGCCAGCACGTTGGCCCACGGCGCCGGGGTGGAGTGGCTGGCGGCCAGCGTAATGACGTATTCCCGGCCATCGGCGGCAAAGCCACCCAGTCCGTTGTGGAACAGCAGATCAAGACCACTGACGGTCGCTGCCGGCGGCGCTTCGGGGCGATAGCGCCGGCTCGGCACCAGACGTGGCACGCGTGACTCAACCGGCGCGCGCTGGTCGAGCTGTTCGGCCAGACTGCCGCGGCAGTCGGTAATCACGGCCCGCGCCACGGATTGCAGCAGGATGCGGTCTTCGCTCGAAATCTGTTCGGCCAGCCGCACGAATATGCCGCCCGGCCGATCGATGACACTGGCCTCGATGCCCGACGCGATGAGTCCCATGATCTGATCCTGCAAGCGCTGCCGGTAGCCGGCATGGTCTTCGTTCCAGATCACCAGATCGACGACCAGGCCTTTCAGGCGCCAGTAGGCGTGGGCCTGCACCAATTGGCGGACAAGATCGATATTGGCCGCATCGCCGATCTGCAGCAGGACGATGGGCAGGTCGCCGGAAATGGCGTAGCCCCAGAGACCGGACTGGCCGCGCTGATTGCGGATGAGCACCGAAGCGTCGGCGCGCAGCGAGGGATTGGCATGGATGACCGAACCGGCCAGGTGAGCGTAAAGCTGGGCATCTGCCTCGGTGGCATTGAGTTGGCGCAGCACAACCTGGCTGTGTGTCCAGGTCAGTTCGAAAACGCGGTCGGCGAGATGCCGGTCCTGATATTTCTCGACCAGTCCGAGCGCCATGGCCCGAGTTTCAACAATGCCCGTCACCAGATCGATGGTCACCGACTGCTCGGGCTCGAGCACGATCCGATGGCGAACGGCGACGATGGGGTCGAGCACCGAGCCGTCGCTACCGGACAGGCGGCCGGCTTCGTCCATGGCCAGCGGACTGGCGGTGCTCCGGGTACGGCCGATAAAGCGGGAGCGATCGGTCTCGGCGGACACAGCCACCGACACGGCATCATGAACCGCCATCAGGTGCAGCATCCAGGGCGCCTGCTCGTCGAGCGAACGTGGCCGGCGGGTGCACAGCACGGCATTGCGCCCATGCAGGATTTCGCTCTGCACGAACAGGTTGCTGAAGGCCGGGTGCAGCTCGTCCGCCGCCGCCGGGGCGATGACCACCTCGGCATAACTGGTCACCTCGATCTCGCGACGCTGCCTGGTCCGGTTGGTGATCCTGGTCCGGCGCAGCTCGATATCGTCCTCGGGCGAGACGACGATGTCGGTGTAGGTTTCGAACTCCCCTTCCCCGCCATCGAGCGAATCACGCCGGCGGAATTCGGCGCGCCCTTCGGAGAAGATCGCCTCGTAATGGTCCGGCCGTTTCAGCGTCGGCTGATAGGCGGTCGACCAGACGGTGCCGCTGGCCAGTTCGCGGATGTAGCAGAAGCTGCCCCGGTTGTCGCGGGTGCCATCCTCGCGCCAGCGTGTGACGGCCAGATCGTTCCAGCGGCTGTAACCGCCACCGGCATTGGTCACCATCACGTGGTAGCGGCCGTTCGACAGCAGTTGGACTTCCGGCACCGGCGTATCGGGCGTGTTGAAGACGCGGATGGGCGTTTCTTCAACGCTCAATGCCGAACGCGCGTCAGCCAGTTCGGCCGTATGCGAGAACAGCGTGGTGACCTTGGGAATGCGTTCCTGAAGCAGGAGCAGGATGGCCTGGAACAGGCGGTCGGCGACAAAGCGCTTTTGCATCGGCTGATTGAGCAGCAGGTAGTCCAGGGCGAGCAGGCTCATGCCCTGGTGGTGGGCCATGAAAGAACGGACGACGACATGCGACTGGCCGCGCCGCTGACGAGCCGGCGTGTAGTCGATGGCCTCGAAGAAGCCGTATTTGCCGACAAAACCCTCGTCGGCCATGCGCTGCAGGTTGAGGCAGGCCGCTTCGGGTGCCACCATCAGGGCCAGCGCCGAAGCATAGGGGGCAATGACCAGATCCTCGGCCAGCCCGCGCTTGAGGCCCAGCCCCGGGACGCCGAAGGCGCGGTACTGGTAGTTGAGGTGCAGATCGACCGTGTTGTAACCGGATTCGGAGACGCCCCACGGCACGCCGCGCTGCTTGCCGTACTCGATCTGGCGCGCCACGGCGGCCTTGCAGGTCTGGTCGAGCAAGGTGTTTTCGTAATTGGGCATGACCAGCATCGGCATCAGGTACTCGAACATCGAGCCGCTCCACGACAGCAAGGCCGGTTCGCCGCCGGTGCCGGTGAGCAGCCGGCCAAGCGAGAACCAGCTTTCCTGCGGCAGTTGCCCCTGGGCGATGGCGACGAAGTTGCACAGCCGGGCTTCAGAAGCCAGCAGGTCGTAATAACTGGTATCGACCCGGCGTTCGGTGACGTTGTAGCCGATGGTCAAGAGGTGGCGCGCCTTGTCGAACAGGAAGCTGTAATCCATCTGCGCCAGGTCGCCGGATTGCTCGGCGATGGCGTCGATCAGGGCGATGCGCCGGGTGGCGACTTTGCCGGCCAGCGTAATCTGGCGAGACAGTTCAAGCAGCCAGTGACGTTGCTCGGGGCTCAAGTCCATCGCCAGGTGCGTCTCGATGTCCGGACAACGTTCGGCCGACAGGCGGGCCAGGCCGCGCAGGGTCGGCAAGGCTGCCTCATTGGCGATCCGGGCAAATAACTCCAGCCCGGCCGGCGCTGGCGGCAGGCTCAGCCAGGGAGCCAGTTGTTCGAGTTCGGACTGCGACTCGGCCAGCTGACGAACGAGCGCCTGCACCCATTCCGCAGCTTCATTCTCGATCGGTGTTTCATCAAGGACCGAAAGACTTGCCGCAACGTCGGTGGCCAATTCATCGGCGCACTTGCCCAGTAGCTGCAACTGCCGCGCCATGGCCGAGATGGTCTGCGGCGGGTTGAGCATCGCTGCATTCAGCGCCTTGCGGAAGGCAGCCAGCGTGCCGGCCACTGCTTCATCAGCGCTTTCAGCCAGCAAGCCGAGCGTGTCGTTCAGGCCGGCGAGCAAGCATGGCTGCAATATCGTCACATCGGCCAGCCCGAGCAGACCGCCGCGCAGGGTGAGTAAATGCCCGGCCAGGTTGCCACTATCGACCGTCGAGATGTAGAGCAGCGGCAGCGGTTGCAGGGTCTGCGTGTCGTACCAGTTGTAGAAATGGCCGCGATAACGCTCCAGTCCGGCCATGGTCCGCAGCGTGTTGGCGGTCCGTTCGAGCAGCTTGCCGGTCGGAATGTAGCCAAAATCCCAGGCGCTCAGGTTGGCCAGCAGGGCCATCCCCATATTGGTCGGCGAGGTGCGGTGAGCGATGGCGGCAACACGGTACTCCTGATAATTGTCAGGGGCCAGCCAGTGATCGTCCGGGCCGGCGAAATGCTCGAAGAAGGCCCAGGTCCGCCGGGCGATCCGACGCAGGAAAAAGCCCTGCTCTTCCGTCAGGTGAGCCTTGTGAGCAGCCAGCGGGCGGCTCAGCCACCAGGCGATGAATGGTGAACTCAGCCAGAGCAGCAGAACCGGTGCGGCGATGAACATCTCGACCGGACCGGCGAACACCAGCCAGCTACCCAGCACGATGGCCAGTAGCGGGCCGATCCACATGCTGCGCAGGCAGGCGACCAGTTCGCTACGGCGGCGGCCGGCCAACTGGCGCTCGACCTCGCTCGACGGATTCCATTCGAGCAGACGACGATGTGAAACCAGCAGGCGCCAGGAGGTGCGGGCGATGGCGTCAAGGCTGAACCAGGCCTCGTAAGGCAGACAGGCCACCTCAAAGCCAAGCTGCCGGAAGTGGCGCCAGGCCGAGCCGGCCACGGCGGCCAGATGCTGGCGGAACAGGATTTCGTCAGGCTTGCGACAGGCGTCGAGCAAGGCGACAAAAATCGGCGGCACGATCAGGATGCCGAGGATCGATAGCGTCCACCACGCCACCGGCGCGAGCACCGTCCAGCCAAGCACCAGAAGCACGCTCAGCGCAGCTGGCACAAGGCTGCGCCGCAGGTTGTCGATCAGCTTCCACTGCGAGAGCCGCGACAGCGGATTGCGATGCCGGCACATGCCCTCGCCCGGCACGCGCCGGAACAGCCAGCCGGCCAGTTGCCAGTCACCGCGCAGCCAGCGATGGCGACGTATGACATCTGCCCGGTAACTGGCCGGACAGTCTTCGTAGAGCTGCACGTCACTGAGCAGGCCCGCCCGGGCGTAGCAGCCTTCGAGCAGGTCATGGCTGAGAATGCGGTTTTCCGGGAAGCATCCCCCGAGCGCACGCTCAAAGGCTTCGATGTCGTAGATGCCCTTGCCGATGAACGAGCCTTCGCCGAAGACATCCTGGTAGACATCCGACACGGCACGGGTATAGGGATCGATCCCGGGTTCGCCGCCATACAGTCTGGCGAGTCGCGAACGGTTGGTACCCGGCAGGCTGACTGCAACACGCGGTTGCAGAATGCCGTAGCCGCTGATCACCCGCTGCAGCGTTTCGTCAAAGCAGGGACGATTGAGCGGATGGGCCATCGTGCCGACAAACTGCAGCGCTGCATCGCGTGGCAACTGGGTGTCGGTATCCAGCGTGATGACATAGCGGGTGCCAAGCAGCGCGGCGGTATCGCCGGCAATCAGCGAGAAGCTGTCGCGTGTGCCGTTGAGGAGCAGCGCATTCAGATCAGCCAGTTTGCCGCGTTTGCGTTCGTAGCCCATCCAGACTTGTTCTTCCGGATTCCAGCGGCGCGGCCGGTGGAACAGGAAGAAGATGTCGGCGGCGTCAGATTCGTCCTGGGTGCGATATTTCGCATTCAAGGCGGCGATTCGTTCGCCAGCCAGCTGCGTCAGGGCAGCGTCTTCGGGCAGTGTTTCCTGCCCGGCATCGAGGAAATCGCTGAGCAGCGCAAAGTGCAGGCTGGGATCGCGGTTGGCCAGGAACCTGACCTCCAGAGCCTCGATCAGACTCTCGACACCACCCGCACTGGTCAGCATGGTCGGCACGACGACCAGCGTTCGCGAGGCGGACGGGATGCCTTCGGAAAAATCCATTTTCGGCAGGGGCTGCGGCGACACCAGCAGACTGGCCAGCCAGTTCACCAGGGATACCGCCAGTTGGCTGGTTGCCAGCAAGGCGACCAGGCCCAGCAATATCATGGCCCACAGCGGCAAACCGGCCGGAAGGGCGCGGATGACAAGGCTGCCGGCCAGCAAGCCGGCGATTAGCTTGACACCGCCCAGGTAGAGCGTCAGCGGCATGCGGCTTGCCGCTCGGCGCACGCTTTCGGGGAAGGTATGGCGGACTTCGACCGCGCTTTCGAGCCGTGGCAAACCCGGACCCACCAGATAGAAACCGACGTGGCCAGCCGCCCCGCCCTCTTCCGCACCGGCACGGGCCAGTTCGACCACCCGCGCGGCCAATGCGCCTTCGCTGAGGTCGGTCTTGCGGGCTATCGATTCGGTGGCATGGCGATAGCGGTCGCGGGTAGCGAAATCCATTTCGCCATAGATGCCGCCGGGATCGCCGAGCAAGGTTTGTTCGACAATGCTCTGGGTCTCGACGAAGGTCTGCCAGTCCATGGCCCCGATGATGCGCAGACTGCCGATGCTGTTGCTGATCGACACCTGATCGGCCGCCTGCAGCTGGTTCTCGGCCTGTACCATCTGGGCGATGGTCAGGCCGGATTCAGCCAGATGCTGTTCCATCCAGGTCAGCGGCAGTGCCAGTGCCGGGCCTCGACCTTGCAGGCGGCGAGCCAGTTCGGCGACAAAAGCGCTGACCATAGGCGGCTGCGAGCGCGCCATGTCGGCGATGGTCAGGATCAGATTCTTCGGGTCATGCTCGGCGGCCTCGATCATCCGGTCCGCCCAGAGTTCGGCCAGGTTGCGCTCGTCCCAGCCGGCGGCGATACGGACCCCGACCCGGCGCAGGTTTTCGATCACGGCCAGACGCAGCATGATCGGAATGGCCCACAGCTCGCCCAGTCGCAGATCCGTGACCGTTTGATAGGCAGCCACGAAGCGACTCAGCGTTTCCGGATCGACCCGGCCATCGCCATGCGCCACGGTTTCCAGCGCAATGTCGTACACGCGCGGATGACCGGCCGATGGACCGTTGGCCAGGCGCGGCAACTCGCGGCTGTAACCCTTGGGCAGGTGCCGCTTGGCGGTACGAATCTGCTCCTCGATCAGATAAAAGTTATCGAGCAGCCACTCCCCGGCCGGTGTAATCCGGCGCTGTTCGGCAGCAACCGAGGTCAGTTGGCGGCAAACATCGACCAGGGTATTTTCGTTGGCAGCCAGGCGGCCGAGCAGGCGGTCAGCGACCGGGCCAGCGGCCAGGCGGTGCGCTGCGGCCAGCGCCTTGCCATGCTGCGCCATCTGATCGGTGCTGTACAAGGCAGCCCGCAACGGTGCCTCTTCAGCGGGCTGAGCAGCTGACCATTCTGCCTCGCCGAGGCCTTTGACCAGGCGACGAAAAAGTTCCGGGAACGACTTGCCTGATTTCAAATTGAATCGCCTTTCGAGATGCAAAAAAAATCTCACGATGCTTGGCGCACCGTGAGATTGACTGCCTCAATCCGACGACCCGGTGCCAGACCAAATTCCTGCACCGTGCCGCGAGTTGATCATCAATTACTTGATACGCATGTCATTCTTGACAGAGCTCACACCCTTGACTGCACGGGCCAGATCGACAGCCTTGCTGGCCGCAGCCTGCGAACTGACGAAGCCGCTCAGTTGAACAACACCCTTGTAGGTTTCGACATTGATTTCGGCGGATTTCAGGGTGGATTCGCCAAGAATGGCGGCCTTGACCTTGCTGGTGATCACTGCGTCATCGACGTATTCGCCTGTGCTTTCCGACTTGGAAGTAGATGTGCAACCAACGGCAGTGAGCAGCGTCAGTGACAGAAACAAGGCGGACAGATATTTGTTGAACTGATTCATGGGACTCTCCTGATGGGGGAAATTCGGAACTTCCTGATTCCGGCACCGTTTCCCTTTGGAACCCCGATGCCTCAGAGTCAGAGACTAGTCAGGCAGGCCCAATGCGTCGGTGCGTTGGCACACATAACCCACGCTATCAGATCGGTTCGGCAGAAATGCCGTGATCATCGAGCAGGAGAAGGGCGAATTCATCCGCCGGTAAAGGACGGCCGAACAGAAAGCCCTGGCCTTCATCGCAATGCAGCGTGCGCAGGAAGGCCAGTTGCTCCTCGGTTTCCACGCCCTCGGCGACGACGCGCTGCTTGAGGTTTTTGCCCATGCCGATCATGGCGCCGACGATATTGGCATCGTCCGGATCAATAGCGATGTCATGAACAAAGGACTGATCGATCTTCAGCGTGTTGATCGGAAACCGCTTCAGATAGCTGAGACTTGAATAGCCGGTACCAAAGTCGTCGATGGCCAGTTGCATACCCATCGCCTTCAGCGCTTCCAGGACAGTTGCCGACGATTCCGCATCGTGCATCAGGATGCTTTCGGTCAGTTCCAGTTCAAGGAAACTGGGGAGCATCCCGGTCTCCATCAGGATCAGCGCCACCCCCTCGAGAAAGTCCTTGTGGCGAAACTCGACGGCGGAAATATTGACCGAAACGGGCACGGCCAGCAGTCCGGAATCCTGCCAGGCGCGCACTTGCCGGCAGGCCTCGCGCAGTACCCAACTGCCGATAGGCACGATCAAACCCGATTCTTCGGCAATCGGCACGAACTGCTTGGGATAGACCAGACCATGTTCCGGATCCTGCCAGCGGATCAAGGCTTCGCTGCCGATCATCAGTCCGGAAGCAAGATCGATCTTGGGCTGGTAATAAAGCTGGAACTCGCCCTGCTTCAGGGCACGGCGCAGGTTGCCCTCGATAAACAGGCGCCGGACGGCGCGGGTATTCATCTCGGTGGTGAAAAACTGGTAATTGTTCCGGCCGTTGGCCTTGGCGTGATACATCGCGGTGTCTGCATTCTTCATCACGGCATCGGCATCCATCCCGTCATCCGGATAAATACTGATCCCGATGCTCAATGAGACATGGAGTTCATGTCCGGCGATCAGACAAGGCTCAGCGAAGGCAGCAAGCAGTTTTTCGGCAATCGGGGCGGCATCGCGGGCCTGTTCGATCTCGGCGAGCAGGATCACGAACTCATCCCCACCCTGCCGGCAGACCGTGTCGGTATCGCGGATGCAAAGCATCAGTCGCTCGGCAACGACTTGCAGCAACTGGTCGCCCACGGCGTGGCCCAGCGAGTCGTTGATGTGCTTGAAATAATCGAGGTCGAGGAACATCAGCCCGACCCGTTTGCTGTGCCGTCGGGCCTGGCCAATGGCACGAGACAAGCGCTCGGTCAGCAAGGCCCGATTGGGCAAGCCAGTCAGGAAATCGTGCTGGGCCAGATGGGCCATCTTCAACGCCATCGCCCGCGACTCGCTGACATCGTGAAAAACAATGACGGCACCGGCCACCTGGCCATCCCGGTTATGAATCGGTGCCGCCGAGTCCTCGATCGCCGATTCGAGGCCGTCACGGCGCAGCAGGATGCTGTCTGCCGCCAGCCCGACCGTACGATTCTCCCGGATGGCCCGCTGGGCGGGATTCGGGGCAGCCTCGCGGGTGGTGCCATCGACGATCCGGAACACCTCGGAAAGCGGCCGCCCGATCGCTTTTTCCCGGGACCACCCGGTCATCTTTTCGGCGACCAGATTCAGGTAGGTGACATTGCCCGGCAGATTGGTCGTCAGCACGGCATCGCCGATGGAATTGAGCGTCACCTGGGCGCGCTCCTTTTCCTCGAACAAGGCATCTTCCGCCGCCTTGCGTTCGCTGATGTCTTCCACCGTCTGAACATGGCCGCGCGAATGCCGGCCATCAAACATGGCCGCTGCGTTCAGACGGGCCCAGACGATGCTGCCATCGGTACGCAGAAAACGGGCCTCGGACTTGAATGTAGCTTCACCGAGCGCCGCTGCCCGCCATTCGATCAGGACGCGCTGGCGATCATCGGGATGAATCGCCATGCTCCATTTCGTGCCCAGCGTCTGTTCCAGATTCAACCCGGAAATCTTGTGATAGGCCTCGTTGGTATAGACACATTCACCATGCACATCCGAAACGAAGATACCGAGCGGCGAGGCATCGCTCATGGCGCGAAAACGGGCTTCGCTGAGCGTCAGGGCCAGACGTGTGGCCTTGCGTTCGATCAGATAATTCAGGGTGCGTGGCAACCAGTGGGCATCGACCAGACCCTTGACGAGGTAATCGTCGGCTCCGTTCTGGACCGCGTGGCGCGCCATCTCCTCATCGTCAGCCGAACTGAGGATAAGGATCAGGGCATTGGCTGCTGCCTGCGAGACCTGATCGAAAACAGCAAGACCCTGGCCATCCGGCAAACGGAGGTCAAGCAGGACGATATCGAAGTTCGCCATGCCCAAACCTGCCAAGGCATCGGACAGGCAGGCTGCCCGCTCGATCCGGTACGGCGCCCCACTGTCGTCGGCCAGCGCGGCTTCGATCAGTCGGGCTTCGTCCGGATTATCCTCAACCAGAAGTACACGAAGTGCAGCATCAGTCATCACCTGCCCTCCTCTCGTGATTCAAAACCGGACGCCAGTCACTGATGAGCCACCGGTTGGTCGGTTAAAAGATACTCTTTCAGCTGCCCGGAAAATCGCGCGTCCTGCCGCCTGATCCACTCCAGGAGCATGGCGGCGTGCTCCTTCTCCTCATCGCGGTTGTGTTCGATGATCGCCTTCAATTCGGCGTCCTCGCAGGCGGCGGCGCGCTGGTTGTACCAGTCGACCGCCTCCAGTTCCTCCATCAGGGAAACGAGGGCCCGGTGCATGTCGCGGGTTTCGGCGGGTAGTTCGTCTACGGGTTCGTGATAACCGACACTGGACATTCGTGGCTCCTCAGAGAGTTATGGCTGTGCGGAGCCAATCAGCGGCGACTGATCAGGGCACCGATGAAGGCACCGGCTGCAGCAGCAATCCCGATGATCTTCCAGGGGTTGGCCCGAACGTATTCATGGGTGGCAGTGGCGGCGCCGCAGGCTTTTTCCGACATCGCATGGCGCGTGGCGGAAAACTCTTCGGCCACCGTATGACCGGCGTCCTTGAGCAGATGGTCGGCCTTGCCGACTATCCCCTTCAAGTCCCTGACCAGGCTGTCCTTCGAGCTTTCGGTCGATCCCGGGGTGGTAGTGATATCTGTGCTCATGATTTCTCCTGATGTCTGTAATGCGTAGGGGGAGAGGTGGGGCTATCCGACGGGATGGCCGATCCATTCCTCTGGCATTCATCTTCAGCGATGCCGGATGCCGGGTCTGTGCGCTGGCGAACAGACCCCCTTAACAGTCCACGTAGCATGAGAAGCACGGCATTGAACATTGATGCCCTGCCACGCTGAGGAGAAATGAAATGTCACTGGGAACCATTCTGCTGATCATTCTGGTCCTGTTATTGATCGGCGCCATTCCAAGCTGGCCGCATAGCCGGGGCTGGGGCTACGGCCCGAGCGGCGGCATTGGCCTGCTGTTGGTGATCCTGCTTGTTCTTGTTCTGCTGGGCAGGATTTAGACACCCAAAACCATACCGGAGATTCAAATCATGATGAAAAACAAAACCACGCTGATCGCTGCATCACTTCTTCTTGCCCTCGGCCTGAGCGCCTGCGACAAGCCCGGGCCGGCCGAACAGGCGGGCAAGAAAATGGATCAGGTCGCCAGCGATACCGGCAAGAAGGTCGGCGAGACCGTCGACAAGGCAGAAAAGAAGATGACCGAACAGGGCGAGAAGACCGCCCAGGCCTTCGATGACACCGAAATCACCGCCAAGGTCAAAGCCGAACTCTTGGGCGAGCCTGGCCTGAAATCGATGCAAATCAGTGTCGATACCGTCAAGGGAGTCGTCACGCTGACCGGTACGGTTGATTCGAAAGCCAACAGCGACAAGGCCAAAGCCAGAACGATGGCGATTAGCGGCGTCAAGGACGTGACAAATCAGCTCGTCGTCACAGCCAGCAAATAAGTAGGAACCACCACCCGCACCGAAGGAGCAAGTCATGGAACTGCATAAGGAATATAAGGAAAAAATGAGCGCACAACTCAAGGAGTGGAGCGCTCAGGTCAATCTGCTTGAAGCCAAGATGGACAGTTTTACCGCCGACATGAAAATCATGCGCGCTGAGGAAATTCAGGCCCTGCGCGCCAAGCAGCACGCCGCCGCCGACAAGATGAAAGAACTCGGCAAGGCCAGTGGCGAAGCCTGGGATCAAGTCAGGATAACCGCCGACAAGATGTGGGACGACCTGAAGACCGGACTGACCGACGCCCAGTCGAAATTCAGGCAGTAATCAGAATGGCGCCTGAGGGCGCCATTTTTTTCATCCAAAAACAGGATGCTTGGTAAATCGAGTCTGCCCCTCTGTGTGGGCTAACCCACAGACTTTCCCCGCCCCTCGGATAATCATTCTGATGAATGGGCAACCGGCCGGCAATTGACCGACTCACCGTTGCCACCTCTTGAAATGGAGTATGGCAATGCGTAAACAACTGATCGTCCTGGGAATGTTGCTCCACTTTGCTGCGCCGGCACCGGCACAAGTCAGCTTTGGCTTTGGTTTCCAGACGGATAACGTCAGCATCAGCCTGTCGACCTACCCGAATCTGGTCCGCGTACCTGGCTACCCCGTCTATTACGCCTCGGGCTTGAATTCGAACTACTTTTTCTACGACGGCATGTACTGGGTTTTCGAGGGAGACCGCTGGTATTCGAGCTCCTGGTATAACGGTCCATGGATGATGGTCGACGCGGAATTCATTCCGCTCTACCTGCTGCGGGTTCCGGTGCGCTACTACCGTCGTCCGCCAGCTTTCTTTGTCGGCTGGCAAGCCAACTCGCCGCCTCGCTGGGGCGACCACTGGGGCAATGACTGGTCGCAACGCCGCAGCGGCTGGGATCGCTGGGATCGCCGAGCCATGCCCGCCCCGGCCCCGTTACCAAGCTATCAACGCAAATACACCGGGGATCGTTACCCATCACCGGACCGGCAGCCGGAACTGCGCAGCCAGAACTATCGCCACGAAGCACGCGATCCACTGGTTCGCCAGCAATCCCGGGGATCGCCAGCGCAGACAAGCCAGCCTGAACATGATCAGCGCGGCAGAGGGGAAGCACCACAACGGAGAAATGCCGAGCCGATGGCGGCACCGCAACGCCCCGCTCCTTCGGTCAGGCAGGATGCCCCGGCCGCCCCTCAGGAGCAGCAGCCCCAACGGGCTCGCGAAAATCGGGAACAGCAGCGACCACCCCAGGCGCCACGAATGGAAGAGCGCCCTGCCCCCCGCGCCGCACCCCAGCCTCAGCGCGAGTCAGCCCGCGAACCCAACATGCGTCAGCAAGCCGAACCGAACCGGCAGCAGGCTCGGCCGCCCACTGAGGACCGCTCAGGCTCCCGCCAGCCAGATCAGGGCCAGCGTGGGCAACAACGGGATAGAGATAATTCCGACGAGCGCGGTCAGGGACGCGGAAGATAAGTCAGGAATGGCGAGCCATTCAAGCGCTGAAGTGCACCTTCCAGCACGATATTCCTGTTTCAAAATTCAGCTTGAAGTGGCCACAAGATAATTTTCTGCCATCTGACAGAAGCTGCCAGTCAATCGTCCAGGGTGAGGACTGAAATGAAGTCTGCGGTCACTTATCACTCAAATATCACAATGATGCGAGGGCGCCGTCACCATCAAAAATATATCAGGGGCATTTGATCCGACTTGGATGGCTGGCTGGCTGGCTGGCTGAAATTAGTAAAACTGACCATCCGAAATTGGGAGATATAAAAATAATAACCACACTGATGTGTCGGTAATTCTTACAGCTATTAAGCCGACAAACACCCGGATAATTTCAAGCAATTGAATTATTGAATTTATTAAATTAGGCACTGAAAATGCTAGAGGTTGATATCTATTTCCATTGCTGAATTTAATCGAAGTTTTGAAAGCTCCTGGAAATAGCAGGCATGAAATATTCATATTTAATATTTTATGCTTATTAACTAGGGAGAAATATGATGATCAAAACCTTGACCTTAATTTCAGCTTTGATAGCGAGCCTAAGTCTGAGTGGGCCGGTGCAGGCCAACCTCTATTCGCTGGATGATGGAACATCTACGAACAGTATCGGCATTGGTGGTGGAGCCATTACATGGATGAACCAATTCACTGTCCTTGGCGGCAACAACACAATCAGTTCGATCAGCGTTGCGTGGGGCCAGGTAGCAAATGGAACCAGTGCATCAATTGTTGTATGGAACGACCCAAACAATGACGGAAATCCTTTTGATGCACAGGTAGTTGGAACGCCGCTTAACATTCTGACCAGTAATAGTGAGACTGATATTTTCAACCTTTACGATATTGCAGATGTAGTCGTAAGCAATTCATTTTTCGTAGGTGTTTTTATGAACTCACCGTCCGGCTCATACCCCGCCAGCATAGACGAAACATCTACATCCCGTAGGAGTTGGGTCGCAGCAGCTGGGAATGACTTGAATGATTTAGGGTCATGGACCCTTCCTGTCGACCTTATCGATAATTACGGTTTCCCCGGGAATTGGATGATTCGTGCTGAAAGTGGAAGCAGCAATGTTCCCGAACCCGCTTCTGTTGCCCTTCTGGGCATTGGGCTTGCTGGCTTGGCAGCAACTCGTCGTCGCAAGGTCTGATGATCATTCCCATGAAAGCCCCACTCTTGTGGGGCTTTTTTTCGGCCATACAACGAGGAACGATGATGTTTGATGCCAGCAGGCAGTTAAGGATATGAAGCAGAAAATCATCGCAACAAGAGTAGCCAATCACCCTGCTTGAGGGACACAACTGCAATAGCCAATCGATCTAAAGAACCCTGCCACCCCGGATCACCCGAAGCAGGATGGCGACGATGGCGATGACCAGCAGAATGTGGATCAGGCCGCCGGCGGTATAGGCAGTGAGCAGGCCAAATAGCCACAGGATGATTAGTACAACGGCGATCGTATAGAGCATGGTGTTTCTCCTTCGGTATCCGGTTGTATGGCACAAGGAGCTATCAGCCGCTCAGGCGCTCCCGTGAGCCCTACCGGGACAGAGGAAACCTCTCGGTCGCCTCTCGTCCCGGCCAGGCCTGCCGGAAGCAGGCTCTGGTTGAATCAACGCTTGATGCGGCTGATCTTGGTACCTTCGATGCTCAGGCTGGCCATCAGGCCCTGCTGGTCGAAGATGAAGGCATAGGCGTCGTTCTTCAGTGTCGAAGTCGACAGGTTCTTGGCAATGCCTTCATTGACGACGACAACGCTCGGGCCGACACCAAATTCCCAGCCCTTCGAGCTGTCGAGGTACTTGACGGCCTTGTCGCTCATCAGGAAGACGACGTAGCCGTAGGATTCAGCACCGGCTTGCCAGCCCCAGGAAGCGGAGACGGAGTTGAAATAGCCGGACTGCTTGCCGGCCTTGGTCAGCACGCCTTCGCCATAACTGCCGCCGAAGACCAAACCAGCTTTGACGATCTTCGGAAAGACGAGGATCCCCTTGGCCTTCTTGGAAAGGTCTTCGGCAACCGGGTTGCTCTTGTAAAGGGATTGCAGGGCCTGAGCGGCGTCCTGGTCGAGATCTTCTGCGCTGGCGGCGATCGCTTGGCCGCTTAATGTGCCCAGGGAAAATGTGGCGGCTGTGATGAGCAGAAGGCTTTTCAATGCGTGGCGTCTGGTAGTCATGGTTTTATCCTGTCGATTGTTTACTTGCATGGAATGAGGCTTTCGACACCAAGGCGAACGTGACAGTGTTTTCTCAGGTATGCCTTGAATCGATGATTCAGCTTAGGAGCAAGTCTGCCCACGTACCGTTCGCTGGCACACATAGGAGGCGTACATCGGCTAGACTGGGGCAGCCCGCAAAATGCTTTGTCACAAGCGTGCGGTGGCGCACGGAAGGCCTGCGGAAAAGTCGCTATATCTAGATCAACTGTTCCATTTTTCGTCACACACTACATCAATGATTGAGCCGATCCTTCTTACCGCCGCCCGCATTTCGACTTTCAATGACAAGGTGCTGCTGACCAATGCCAGCGGCTTTTTCTTTGAGCGCGACGAACGACTGTTTCTGGTCACCAGCCGGCATGTGCTGTTCGGCAAGACCAGCAAGCATTTTCCGACCCGAATCGAGATCGAACTGCACACCAATGCAGCCAACGTCGCCGAATCCACTGGCTTTTCCATTCCGCTTTACCGCAATGGGAAAAGCATCTGGCGCCAGGGTCTGGATGCGGCAGGCGAAATCGACGTCGGCGTCATCGAAATCGACCGCAAGGCCTTGCCCAAGACAGCCGTCTATCGGGCCTTCAGCCCGACGCACCTGTTGAGCAGCCTCGATCAGGTTGAGGTTGGCTCCTCATTGCTGATTGTCGGCTTCCCGCTCGGCTTTCATGACGCACTGCATCACACGCCGGTGGTACGCCATGCCATCATCGCCTCGTCGTTCGGTCTGCGTTTTCAGGGGGAAGGGTTCTTTTTGACCGATGCCCGCACCCATCGCGGCAGCAGTGGTGCGCCGGTGGTCATGCGAATAGCCCAGTCGACACCGGGTCACGGCGATCTGCCGTGGATGCTGCTCGGCATTCATTCCTCTCGCTTCGATGTCGGGAATCGTGATCTGGTCGAGGATGAAGCGCTGGGGCTGAACGGTGCCTGGTACGCCGACATCCTGCTCAAGCTGACCGAGTAGCAGAACTCCTGATTCAATGCCCTGCCGGCGTGGCGTTTTCCGCCTGCAGGCCAAGCAATATCTTTTCATAAGCTTCGGCAAACAACTGCACGCCGTCCAGTTGCAGGCTTTCACCGACTGCATTCAGGTCGATGCCCAGTTCCATCAGCGCTTCAATGTGAATTTGGGCTTCATCCAGCCCAACCGGCAGGCTATTGGCCACCTGCCCGTGTTTTCGAAAAGCCGCCAGCGTTGCATCAGGCAGCGTATTGATGCTTTCTGCTCCGATCAGCGGTTCGACATAGAGCACATCGCTGTACGCCAGGTTCTTGCTGCCAGTGCTGGCCCACAAGGGAGTCTGCGGTCTGGCGCCGGCCAGACGAAGCAGCGCAAAGTCCGGCCCATGGAAAATATCGCGGTATCGGCCATGACAGCATTTGGCCAGCGCGACACCGGCTCGCCCGCTGAGTCGTGCAGCGTGCGCGGTAGCCAGTGCATCGAGACGTTTATCGACCACCGTATCGACTCGACTGAGAAAGATGCTGGCCACCGAACGCAAGTGCCGGGCTTGCCCCCCACTCTCCACCCAGCGCAAAGCGCCGCGCAGGTAGGCCTGAGCAACTGCCTCGTACTGCGCCAGTGAAAAAATCAGGGTGACGTTAACCGACACCCCTGCCGCGCTCAAAGCTTCGAAAGCAGCAATTCCCGCTGGCGTCCCCGGTACCTTGATCAGCAGATTGTCGCGCCCGACCGCAGCGGACAGACGATGGGCTGCGGCGATGGTGCCGGCCGTATCGTTGGCCAGCGCCGGCGAAACCTCCAGACTGACATATCCGCTTTCACCACGGCTGGCCCGGAAAGCCGGCAGCAACATGGCACAGGCCGCACGGATATCGGCGATGACCAGCGATTCGTAACAGGCCTCGGCATCCAGACCTTCGCCCCGCAAGCGTTCCAGGTCGTCACGGTAATAGGGACTGCCGGCGATGGCCTTCTCGAAAATGGACGGGTTGGAGGTGACGCCATCGACCCCGTCCTCGTTGATCAGGCGTTGCAGGCCACCTTCGCGCAGCAAGGTGCGTGACAGGTTGTCGAGCCAGATGTGTTGGCCGAGTTTCTTGAGCGCCAGCAGCGGGTTGGTATTTACGGATCTGTTCATCACTTCGCTCCCGGCCATTGCCAGTCGAGGATTTCCGGCATGTCCTCACCGTGTTCAAGGATGTATTGCGTGTGCTCGTTGAGCTTGTCACGCATGGCCTGCTTGATGTGCGCTGCCTGGGCGTGCAGTTTCGGCACCCGCTTGGCCACGTCCATGACCAGATGAAAACGGTCCAGATGGTTGAGCACGACCATGTCGAAAGGCGTCGTCGTCGTACCCTCTTCCTTGTAGCCGCGCACGTGCAGGTTGGTGTTAGTGCGCCGGTAGGTCAGCCGGTGAATCAGCCAGGGGTAGCCGTGGTAGGCGAAGATGATCGGCTTGTCCGTGGTGAACAGCGAATCGAACTCGTCGCTCGACAGCCCGTGTGGATGCTCTTCCTGCGGCTGCAGGGTCATCAGGTCGACGACGTTGATGCAGCGGATTTTGAGGGTCGGCGTCAGTTTGTGCAGGATGTCGATGGCGGCCAGCATTTCCAGCGTCGGCACGTCGCCGGCCGAAGCAAGCACGATGTCCGGTTCGCCCGGCTGGTCGTTGCAGGCCCATTCCCACAGGCCGATACCGGCGCTGGCGTGGTTGATCGCTGCTTCCATATCCAGCCACTGCCAGTCCGGCTGCTTGCCGGCGACGATGACATTGACCAGGTTGCGGCTCTTCAGGCAGCGGTCGGTGACGTACAGCAGCGTGTTGGCATCCGGCGGCAGATAGACGCGGATGATGTCGGCCTTCTTATTCACGACGTGGTCGATGAAGCCGGGGTCCTGATGCGAAAAGCCGTTGTGATCCTGCCGCCAGACATGCGAGGTGAGCAGGATGTTGAGCGAGGCAATCGGCCGCCGCCAGGGAATCTCGCCGCACATCTTGAGCCATTTGGCGTGCTGGTTGAACATCGAATCGACGATGTGGATGAAGGCTTCGTAGCAGGAAAAAAGGCCATGGCGACCGGTCAGCAGGTAGCCTTCGAGCCAGCCCTGGCAGGCATGTTCGGACAGCACTTCCATGACCCGGCCATCGGGCGCCAGATGGTCGTCACCTTCGAGATGCTCGGCCATCCAGGTCCGGTTGGTGACTTCAAACAGCGCACCGAGACGGTTGGAGGCCGTTTCATCCGGCCCGAAGACGCGGAAATTGTCGGGGTTCTGGCGCATCACGTCGCGCAGGAAGACGCCCATGGCTCGCGTTGCTTCGGCCACCGATCCACCTGGGCTCGGCACCGCCACGGCGTAGTCGCGAAAATCCGGCAAACGGAGGTCGCGCAACAGGGCGCCGCCGTTGGCGTTCAGGTTGGCGCCCATGCGCCGTTGGCCTGTTGGAGCCAGCGCGGCGATCTCCGGCATCAGCCGGCCATCTTTATCAAACAATTCCGCTGGCTTGTAAGAGGCCATCCATTCACCCAGCAATTGGACGTGCTCCGGCTTGTCCATGTCGCTGAACGGCACCTGATGCGAACGCCAGGAGCCTTCGCTCTGCTTGCCATCGACGGTTTTCGGCCCGGTCCACCCTTTGGGCGAACGGAGGATGATCATCGGCCAGCGCGGCCGGCTTTCATCGCCACCTTCGCGCGCCCGACGCTGAATGGCGGCAATGCTCGCCATTGCGGTGTCGACTGCCGCCGCCATCAACTGGTGCATGGTTTCCGGATCGTCGCCCTCGACAAAGATCGGCTGGTAGCCGTAGCCAACGAACAGGCATTCCAGTTCCATGTGGCTGATCCGGGCCAGGATGGTCGGGTTGGCGATCTTGTAACCATTGAGGTGAAGGATGGGCAGCACGGCACCATCAGTGCGCGGATTAAGGAATTTGTTGGAGTGCCAGGAAGTCGCCAGCGGTCCGGTCTCCGCCTCACCATCACCGACGACACAGCAGGTGATCAGGTGCGGGTTGTCGAACACCGCACCGTAGGCATGGAACAGGGCGTAACCGAGTTCGCCGCCTTCGTGGATCGAGCCCGGCGTATCCGGCGAGGCATGGCTGGGAATGCCGCCAGGGAAGGAGAACTGGCGGAACAGCCGGCGCATGCCCTCCTCGTCTTGGGATATGTTCTGGTAAAACTCGCTGTAGCTGCCTTCCAGCCAGGTGTTCGCCACCACGCCCGGACCACCGTGGCCTGGGCCGGCGATGAAGATCATGTTCAGACCGTGCTGCCGGATCGCCCGGTTCATATGCACGTAGATGAAGTTAAGACCCGGCGTCGTGCCCCAGTGCCCCAGTAGCCGTGGCTTGATGTGTGCCAGCGTGAGCGGCGTTTTGAGCAGCGGGTTGTCAAGCAAATAGATCTGCCCGACCGACAGATAATTGGCGGCGCGCCACCAGGCGTTCATTCGGTCGAGTTCGTCGGCCGCCAGCGGAGTGTGAGTGGTGAGCATTTGCTTATCCTTGATCGTGTTCATTGGGCACCTGCCTTGCGTAGACGGGCTTGCAGGGATTCGAGTTCGTCGAGTAGTTGCAGGGCCAGCGCGGCGCCGGCCAGATTGACGCCGAGGTCGCGTTGCAGCCGGATGGCGACCGTGGCACGTCGCAGGTGGGTGCCGGTGAAACGCCAGCGATGCGGTTCCCGGCCGATGGGTGACAAAACCCCTTCATCGACCAGTTCGACGATGGTTTCTACCTGCACGGCGCAGGCCTGGCAGACTTCGCTGATGGTCAGGTCGGTTTGCTCTTCAAGAATGATCGCGCTGGGTTGCGGCAGCATTTTGTCTTTATCCTTATCCATGCTTACGCTCCCAGTCTGGATCGCGGCTTGAAGGACTTGAACTGCTCGGCCATGCCGGCATAGAAGGCCTGGTCGGCGTCGTTTTCGGCCACCGGCAAAACCACCTGCAGCACAACGTAAAAGTCGCCGGGCGTAGTGCCCGGAATGCCCCGCCCCTTGAGCCGCAGCTTGCCGCCGGCTTTCGAATTGGGCGGAACCTTCAGGTCGACCGTGGCATTCGGCGTCGGCACACTGACTGTTGCCCCGAGGGCCGCTTCCCATGGCGCCAGCGGCAAGTCGAGAAAGACATCGCGCTGCTCGACACGAAAATGGGCATGTGGATTGAACGCCACCTCCAGATAGAGATCGCCCGCCTTGCCTTGCCCGATGCCCGGTGCGCCCTGCCCGGCCAGCCGAATATGCTGCCCGGCGCGAACGCCGCGCGGAATGGTCACATTCAGCTTGTGGGAGCGCATCGTCACCCGGCCGTTGGCATCCGCCTCAGGCGTGCCGAGCGTAATCACCCGGGTCGCGCCGCTATAGGTGTCGGCCAGATCGATCATGACCTGGGCGTGCCTGTCCTCGCCGCGGGCATGAAACGCCTGCTGGCCCCGACTGGCACCAGCGAAACCATGCCCATACAGGGATTCGAAAAAATCGCTGAAATCCTCGGCGCCCCTGGCGTTTGCACCGTCGCCGGAGAACTCGAACCCGGCGTTCCAGTCCGGCGGCGGCCGGAAATCCTGCCCAGCCTGCCAATTGGCGCCCAGCCGGTCGTAGGCGGCACGCTTTTCCAGATCCTTGAGCACCGCATTGGCTTCGCCGAGTTCCTTGAAACGGACTTCGGCCTCGGGATCCTTGCTGACATCCGGATGGTACTTGCGAGCCAGTTTGCGATAGGCCCGCTTGATCTCGTCCTGGGTCGCGTCCCGCGCCACACCCATGATCTTGTAATAGTCCTTGAATTCCATGGTGAGGCTTTCCTCAGGCCGGATCTGTCCCGACCACAACCGGCGGGGACTCGGCCGGTTCCGGCATCACCGCTCTTTCCCCGGAGCCATCCTTCTCTGCCGGCAGCAACGAAGCAATCGGCGCCCAGTGGCGACAACCGGTTTGTGTCGCGCGGTGTCGCGTACCCGGCAGGTATTCGATTTCGTCATTCATTACGGATCTCCGTTGCCTGAGCAGCCGATTGCTGTCGTCACGACTATGCATGCCCTCGGCAAACGATTCGGTGTGCCAGCCAACATAGATGCCAATGAATTTCACATGTGTGTGTTGGCGAACAGAGCCAGTTATCTCTCCGGCGCACCATCAAGACTCACCCACTGATTTGAAGGCGTAAAAAATGACCATCCAATCACGACCCGCCCGCCTGCTCTGCCGCCTTGTACCGCTGGCAATATTGTTGGCCGCCACCAACCTCTACGCCGACTCACCAATTTCCGTTTCCCTGACCGGTGCCGCCGAGGTGCCGCCAGTGACCACCGCGGCCACCGGCATGGTGAACATCAGCGTTATGCCGAATCGCACCGTCAGCGGCAGTATCGACACCAGGGGCATGGTCCCGACGATGGCGCACATCCATGAGGGCGCCGTCGGCAAGAATGGGCCGCCGATCATCACCCTGATCAAAAAGGACGAGAACGTTTTCACCGTCCCGGCCGATGCCAGATTCAGCGAAGCCCAATACACCAGCTACCTGGCCGGCAATATGTACGTGAACGTGCATAGCCAGGCTTATCCGAACGGCGAAATCCGCGCCCAGCTGCCCGGCAAGCCGATACGCATCGCCAATTGACCTGAACCCCGAGGACTAACCATGAAAAAACTACTCGTACTGATGCTCGCCGTCGGTAGTCTGCTCTCCGGCTGCGTCGTTTACGACACGCCATACCGGGATAGCGGCGAACATCGCCGGGATCGCGATGGCGGCCCGAATCGAGGCGAACGGGATCATGACCGCGATGGTGTTCCGGATAGCCAGGACAGGCGTCCGAATAACCCCAGCCGATACTGAGAAATCACATCCGTTGATCAGCTGACTACCGAATTTCCCTGTAAAAGCGGGACTCCCGGCGACTATTGCATCATCGTCGCCATCCACTGGCGGACCATCCTGATCAACGGTGACTTCATCACCAGCCACTTCATTCCCTGAAGCAGGCAGCGCTTGGGAACAAGCCGGTTTTCCCGTTGTCCAGCGTAGACCAGGCCGCAAAGGCGGAGACAGGCATGAGCACAGCAGATATCGGTGTCATTGGCCTCGGGGTGATGGGCGTCAACCTGGCGCTCAACCTCAGCGACCAGGGTTTCCGCCTCGGCGTTTATAACCGCACGCTGGCGGTGACCACGGAATTCGTTGCCGCCCACGGCCAGGATCGGGTGATTACGGCAGCCGACAGCCCCGAGCAACTGGTCAGCCAGCTTGCCCAGCCGCGCATCATCCTGTTGATGGTCACCGCCGGGCGGGCGGTCGATGCCGTGATCGGACAGTTGCTGCCAAGGTTCGAACCGGGCGATATCCTGATTGATGGCGGCAACTCCAATTATCGTGACAGCAAGCGGCGCTGCCGCGAACTGGCGACCAAGGGCATCCATTTCGTCGGCATGGGCATCTCCGGCGGCGAAGAAGGTGCCCGTCACGGCCCATCACTGATGCCGGGCGGTGCCGCTGCGGCCTGGCCGATCATTCGTGACATGTTCCAGTCGATTGCCGCCCGGGTCGATGATGTTCCCTGCTGTCAGTGGCTGGGCGATGGCGGGGCAGGCCATTACGTCAAGATGGTGCACAACGGCATCGAATACGGCGACATGCAGCTGATTGCCGAAGTCTGCCACCTGATGCAGCACGCTCTCGGCATGAGTCACGACGAGATGGCCGATACCTTTGCCGAATGGAACGCCGGCCGTCTTGAGTCCTACCTGATCGACATCACCAGCCGTATCCTGCGCCAGCGCGACAAGGACGGCAGCCCGCTGGTCGACCACATCCTAGACCGCGCCGGACAGAAAGGCACGGGGGTATGGACGGCGCAGGACGCGCTCGACCACGCCGTGCCGCTGACCCTGATCGGCGAGGCGGTACATGCCCGGATGCTGTCGGCGCGCAAGGCCGAACGGGTGGCCGCCGCCGCCCTGCTCGGTAGCGCCCCGGTCATGGTGGCGGCATCGGCGCGCGCCGATTGTCTCGATGCCCTGCATGACGCGCTCTATGCGGCGAAGCTGGTTTCCTACGCGCAGGGTTTCGTGCTGATGCAGGCTGCCGCCGAAGCCGAGGGCTGGGTGCTGCCCTACGGTGAAATTGCGCTGCTCTGGCGCGCCGGCTGCATTATCCGCAGCCGCTTCCTGGGCGACATCAAGACCAGTTTTTCCCGCACTCCGGTGCCGCCCAGCCTGCTGCAGGACCCGTTCTTCATCGACGAGATCAAGGCTGCCGAAGCCGGCTGGCGCCAGGCCGTCATGCTCGCCGTCGGCAGCGGCGTCGCCGCCCCTGCCCTCTCCTCAGCGCTTGCCTTCTACGATGGTTACCGCTGCGCCAACGGTTCGGCCAATATCCTCCAGGCGCAGCGCGATTTCTTCGGCGCCCACTCTTACCAGCGCACCGACCGCGACGGCTCGGAAAACTTCCACACCCGCTGGCTGGGCGATGGAGTCGAGGAAAAGTTACCATGAACTGCGCCACCGAATCGCACGCCTATGTGATCTTCGGGGCAACGGGCAATCTGGCAATGGCCAAGCTCCTGCCTGCCTTGTACCAGTTGCACCGCCTCGGGCAGCTGGCGCCGGATGTCCGCATTCTCGGTTGCGGTCGCACGCCTTATACGCGAGATGGCTGGCATGGCGAAGTGCGGCAGCGTCTGGAGGTCAGCGATCCGGTACTGGTCGACAGCTTTCTCCAGCGCCTCGACTATCTCGCCGGCAACCTGGAAGACACGGTCTTCTATCAGGCGCTGGACAGCTGGATTGGCGCCGGCGAATGCGGCAGCAACGTGATTTTCTACCTCTCGGTCAGCCCTGCGTTCTACGCGCCGATCACCGTCAGGCTGGCCCAGGCCGGTTTGCTGGCGGAGCGCACTGGCTGGCGGCGGATGGTGATCGAAAAACCCTTCGGCCACGACCTCCAATCGGCCCGCGACTTGCAGCATGAGCTCAATACGCACCTGAAAGAAGAGCAGATTTACCGGATCGATCATTACGTTGGCAAGGAATCCGTCCAGAACCTGTTGGTACTGCGCTTTGCCAACATGATCCTCGAACCCTTGTGGAACCGGCACTACATCGACCAGGTTCAGATCACGCATGCCGAAACCATTGGTCTGGATGGGCGAGCCAATTACTACGACCGGCATGGCGGCGCGACGCGCGACATGATCCAGAGCCACCTGCTGCAGGTTCTCGCCTTGCTGGCGATGGAGCCGCCGGTCTCGCTGGAGGCCGAGTCGCTGCGTGATGAAAAGGTCAAGGTGATGCGCTCGATTCGCCGACTTGAGGCACCACAACTGGCCAGCCACGCGGTGCGTGCCCAGTACGCCGGCTATCAGCAGGAAACCGGCGTCGCCGCCGGCAGCCATACCGAGACCTATGCCGCGCTGAAGCTCTACGTGGATAACTGGCGCTGGCGCGACGTGCCCTTCTATCTGCGCACCGGCAAGCGCCTCAAGGAACGGCGTTCGATGGTTGCCGTGCGTTTCCGCGAACCGCCAATGCAGCTGTTTCAGGGAACCGGCGCCTCTGCCGTGCACCCGAACTGGCTGCTGATCGGCATTCAGCCGGACGATGTGGTGCAGATGGAAATATCGGCCAAGGTGCCCGGCCAGGAAACGCGCACCCGTCAGATATCGATGGATGCCTCGGTCGGCAATCCTGGCGAACGCAAGGCCGATGCATACGAAGACTTGCTGATGGATGTCATTCAAGGCGATCGATCCCTCTTCCTGCGCTATGACGAGGTGAAGGCGGCGTGGAATGTCGTCGATCCTGTCATGCGCGGCTGGGCCGAGGATGAACGCCCGCCATTGCAGTATCCGGTCGGCAGTTGGGGCCCGAAAGCAGCCGACCAGATATTTGGTCAGGCAGACCGGTCATGGCGGCAGACATTAAGCTGCAATGGCAAACCGGAAGGCGAAATCTGATGCTGCCGGTCAACACCAAAATATTGGCAAATCCGGAGGAGGTAGCCGCTCAGGCCTGCCGCATCATCATCGCCGAAGCCGAGGCCGCGATTCGCGAACGGCAGGTATTTCGTATCGTTCTGGCAGGTGGCAGCACGCCGCAGCGGACCTATGAAATGCTCGCCGGAATGGTTCAGGACTGGCGTGCCTGGGAAATATTCTGGAGCGACGAACGCTGCCTGCCGGCGGACCACCCCGGACGAAATTCACAGTTGGCACACGAGGTCTGGCTGGCACGCGTCGCGATACCGGCCGGGCAGATACACCTGATTCCGGCCGAACATGGTGCGGCGCGTTCAGCTGAAGAATATTCAGCCCTCATTCGAGATAAACAGCCGTTCGATCTGGTGCTGCTCGGCATGGGGGAAGATGGGCATACGGCCAGTCTGTTTTCGGCGAACAGCAACCCCGCCACCCCGGTGATCGCGGTGCACAGCTCCCCCAAGCCACCCAGCGAGCGGGTCAGCCTGAACTTCCAGACATTGCGGGCCTGCCGCAAGCAACTGGTCCTGGTCACCGGCGCCGGGAAATCGCCCGCCTTGTTCGCCTGGCAGCAAGGCGCCAATCTGCCCATTGCCTATGCCGTGCGCAACGATGCCTGCCTGCTGGCCGACGCCCAAGCCGGCCGGTCAGCGAATATCGTGGCGACGGTTGTCTGAAATGGAACGGCTGCTCTTGCCGACCTGTCGCCTGGCGTAAAGCGCCATCAAAGGGGTCACCGATATGCCGTGCAGGATGATCGATGCGGCCACAGCCGAGAGGGTGAGATTGATCGCCTGATCAGCGAATGCGCCGTTCAGTCCGTGATTCAGGGCAAACATCAGGTAGTAGATCGAACCGATACCGCGAATGCCGAACCAGGCAATCAACAGGCGCTGATCACCAGAAACCTGTGCCCCGAGCAATCCCAGCCACACCGAGACCGGGCGCAGGACAAAAAAGAGGAGAACGAGGAAAGCGACCGTCTCCAGATCAACATGGATATAGGCCAGCATGGCCCCCACGGCGAGAACAATCACCAACTCGGCAATGCGTTCAAGCTGCTCGTTGAAACCACGCACAGCCTGCATCATGTAAGCGCCGGCCAGACTGGGATGGGTTGCCACAGCCAGATGCGCCCCCTTGTCCTGCAGGCCTGCCGGCCCTTCTTCTGGCGCCTTTTGCGCCCGAGAGCTTTCCTTGACGCGCTGCAAGGCCAGACCGGCGGCGAAAACGGCAAGAAAACCATAGGTCGAGGCCAGGGTCGCCACACCGAAGGCCAGAGCGATCAGGCCGAGCGCCAGAAATTCGTCGAGACCGACGGCTTCCTGATGCCGCGTTCGCAGATAGACCACCAGCCGGCCGATCATCGTGCCCAGCAGGCCGCCGATAAACAAGCCGCCCACCAGCGCCCAGACCACGTCGATGGCCAGCCAGCGCCAGCCCCACGTTCCGATTTCGTGCATGCCCAGCAGGCCAAGGCCAAGCATGACGAAGGGAAAGGCGGCACCGTCATTGAACCCGCCCTCGCCACTCAAGCTGAAGCGCAGACGGTCGCGATCACAAGGTTCGTCGACCTGGACATCCGATGCCAGAACGGGATCGGTCGGGGCCAGGACACCGCCCAGCAGAATCGCTGCACCAAGTGGCATGCCGAGCAAAAAGAAACCAACCAGCGCAATGAGGCCGACGACCAGCGTCATCGAGACAAATGCGAGGCGCAAGGGCAAGCGCCAGTGATGGCTGGAAAACGGCAGCCCCAATTTCAAGCCGACCGAAAACAATGAAATCAGCACTGCAACCTCAGCCACCCGCTCCAGGGTGCCAGAGACGAGACACGGATCAGCGGTCATCAACCCGAAACCGCCAGTTCCCAGCAGGTAACCGACCGCCAGATAGAACATGGAGGCACTGAGCGGAAGGCGCTTCATCAGCGTTCCGGCCAGGGCCATGGTGATCAGGAGAGCGCCGACAACCAGCGCCCAAATGGAAAAAGACATTTCAAACAGCTCCTGTTGAACCAAAAATCACACTTAGCGCTCAAACTGAAGCAGCCCGTGATCAGTGTCTCTTGCCATCGGCAGGCTTTCCGTTCGCCAACGCATATAGGACAAAGGTGTTGCTATGTGCGCTATCACACGGAACGAAAATTTCACGGCTGGCATGCTCGCGAACTGTCAAACGGGGGAATGAAATGGCTACGCTGAATATTCTCGGCATCGTCGGAAGTCTGCGCAAAGACTCCTACAACGGTTTCGCTCTGAAAGCCGCGCAGGAACTACTGCCTGAAGGCGTAACACTGGATATTGCCGATCTTCAGGGGATTCCGGTTTTCAATCAGGACGACGAAACGACACCTCCCGCCGCCGTGCTTGAATTCAAGCAGAAGATCGTCGCCGCCGATGCCATCCTGTTTGCCACCCCGGAGTACAACTACTCGCTGCCCGGTGGCTTGAAAAACGCGATCGACTGGGCATCCAGACCTTACGGTCAGAGTGCCTGGCAAGGCAAGACAGCGGCGATCATGGGCGTTTCGATTGGCAATTTCGGCACTGCCCGTGCCCAATATGATCTTCGGAAAATCCTCGTTGCGCTCGACATGCCCACCGTCGTTCAACCCGAGGTCATGATCGGCAACGCCGCCGAGCGATTTGACCAGGACGGCCGCCTGACCGATGAACGGAGCCGGCAACTGATCCGGAAATTATTGAGCACGCTGGTACAACTGGAAAAATCGGCTCGCCGGGCCAAGGGCGAAGCGATCTGGAATTGATAACCTCCTGAGCCGTGAAGCGTAATCGTGGCCGAGTATCACCTGCTGACAACCTGGCGCATCAAGGCGCCTCTGACGCAGGTTTTCGACGCCATTCACGACTCCCTCCGCTGGCCGGAATGGTGGCCGGGCGCAGAAAAGGTGGAACCGATCACTGACGGCGACCCTAATGGCATCAACAATATCCGACGCTATTCGTGGCAAGGAACACTGCCCTACCCCGTTGTATTCGATGTCCGCGCCACCTGTATCAAAAAACATGAGGCAATCGAAGGCCGGGCCGAAGGGGATCTGGAGGGCATTGGCCGCTGGCGATTTTCCTGCGAAGGGCAAGTCAGCGTCGTTCGTTTTGACTGGCATGTTCGCAGTACCAAGTGGTGGATGAATCTGCTTGCACCAATTGCCCGATCCATTTTCATCAGCAATCATGTCCGATTGATGGCTCAGGGCGGCGAAAGCCTGGCAGCCCTGCTCCAGTCATCGCTTATCCACCAGAAAAGCATTGATCTGATGGCGAAGAGCGACCCGCCAACGTCAGATCGCCTACTCCGGCTCCGGAGCGCCAGGATCAATCCGCTCATGATTTTTCTTTCAGGATTGTTTGCCGGAACGATCGCCACGATTGCGCAGCTTGCATTATGGTGGCTGAATGAAGTGCCCGTTCTCGCAACGCTGTTACGTGACGCTCGCCTGACCGCTGCCATCGTCATGGGGCCAGGCGTTCTGGTGCCGCCTTCGACGGCACAATGGGACACTTTGATAGTCGCCACGCTGGTTCATTTTGGCCTGTCCGCCATTTACGCAGTCGCACCTGCCCTGTTGGCCTGCCGCCTGAAAGCGCACCTGACATTGCCCGTCGGAGCGCTTTACGGATTGGCAATCTATGCCGTCAATCTACATGGTTTCACGTCTTTCTTTCCGTGGTTTGCTGTAAGCCGCGACTGGGTAACCATGGTCGCCCACGCCGTCTTCGGGATTTCGCTGGTCGGATTCTGGCTTCCATTTTGCTGGCAGAATCCGAACGCTGGAATCAGTCACCGCCTCTTAAAATCACACCCGCGACCACCTTTCTGAGATGGCTGCAAGGCAAACACCGCGCTCTGCAGCAGGCATCAGACTGTACTGACGGTATCCTTGAACTCACCAACCGATGCGCCAATGATGTCGCGCGCAATCGCCGTCTCCGCTTCTGTCCTGGTCACGGCCAGCAGGACAACCTGGCCGCTGGCAACGGCATCGCGGACCAGATCGGAAAGCCAGCCTTCCTTCTGCGCGACACTTTTTTCGGCGCCCGCTGCGGCACCAACAAAAGCGCCAAGGCTGGCCCCCCAGCCCATCATGACCAGTGGCGCGACCAGCGGGCTCGCAATAAACAGGCTGACGTTCGCCGCAACCACAGCCAACTGGGCCAAGGCGCCGATGCCTGTGCCAACCGCGGTACCAATGGCACCGTCGACCAGCACATTGGTCAGCACCTCATTGTCGTCGCCATCAATTTTGGCGATGGCCGGGCCGGAATCGGCATCGAAAAGCTGCATTTGATTACGCGGAATGCCCCGCCCGGCAAGCCTGCCAAGCGCACCTTCAGCTTCGGCGCGATGGGCAAAAAATCCTGATACGTGGTGAAGATATTCGTTCATTTGCTTCTCCTTGGGGTATCCGTAACTAACGGATGAACGGCCAGCCTAGCCAACAAGGAACGCGCCATCTGTGCGCCGTCGCACCCACGAAACACCCAGCCCGGACAAACCCCGAATGCATATGCCGGGCGGCAGACAGATGTACCAGACCGCGCCATGAATACTGGTCAGCCTCATTACTCAATGATTGGACATACCGTGGACTACGTAACGACAAGCGACAAGACGAGGCTCTATATCAAGGATTGGGGGACCGGCAATCCGGTCATCCTGCTGCATGGCTGGCCGCTCTCGGCGGACAGCTGGGATGACCAGGCAATGGCGATTGCCGATGCCGGCCACCGCGCCATTTCTTACGACCGACGCGGGTTTGGCCGGTCTTCGCAGCCATGGAACGGGTACGACTACGACACGCTGGCTGACGACCTGGCGGCCGTCATCAAATATACCTGTGCCGAAAATGCCACCCTGGTGGGCTTTTCGATGGGCGGTGGAGAAGTGGCCCGCTACATGTCCCGGCATGGCGGCCAGGCGGTAACCAAGGCTGTGCTGATTTCGTCGATCCTGCCCTATCGCCTGAAAGCAGAGGACAACCCGGCCGGCACCGAACAAGCCGCATTTGAGAAGACTGCGCAGTCGCTCAAAGCCGATCGTGCCCAGTTTTTTACTAAATTCTTTAGCGACTTTTTCGGGGTCGGCCCATTGTCGAGTCCGGTCAGCGAAGAACTGCTGGAATGGGCCCGTAGCGTATCGATGCAGGCCAGCCTGCCGGCCACGCTAGGCTGCCTGAAATCATTCTCGACGACCGATTTTCGCGGGGACCTTTCTGCTTTCAAGGTGCCGACGCTGATCATCCATGGCACCGACGACAAGATCGTCCCGATCGACGCCTCGGCCCGCCTGGCAGCCAAAGGCATTGCCCAGAGTCAGCTGATTGAATATGAAGGTGCTCCGCATGGCCTTTTCGCCACGGATAAAGCACGCCTGACGCAGGATCTGCTCGCCTTTATCGGCCGAGGTTCGGCGTAAGCGCCCATTCTGTTTGAGGCACTATGTGCGCTAGCAGACAGATGAGCGTCATCAGATAAACCAAGATGACTCTGGGTGCCCGGTTCCCCGCCTCTGTTTGGGCACCCTAAGTACTTTGCCCCGGACGGCCAGGCCGTTCCGGGCATTTTTTTGCTTGTTCGAATGTTCTGATGAAAAAACCAGCGAAGCGGAAGTCATCTTGTCAGGAAAGAACCAGCGCCCGCACGGAACAGCACTACTGAGACACGATTGTCCGGCCGGTTTTATGCGCGCTGGCGTACAGAGTGTGACGGCACTGCGGAGTAAGGTGAAATCAGGTGGAGAGCAAGAATTTCCCACCTCCATACGCGAAAGGAAACGCAAATGAACAACATTATTTACCTCGTCGGACTGGTCGTTGTCGTCATCGCTGTCTTGTCTTTTTTTGGCCTGCGATAGATCGCGCCCCCCCAAGCGCCACGCTGAAGCAGAGGGGAATGCAAATCTCCCCGACATGATGAAAGATTGAATAGTCAGCAAGCACCGGGCGCAGGGGCTAATCAGCCGCTTTGGCAAATTGCCTGCTGATGAAAGACCAGATCATGCGTGACGCATCGGGCCCTTTCGGATCACTGAAAGGATGCCCTGCTGCGCCGCCGCTCCAGGCGTGCCCAAGCCTCTCGACCTCGCAGAGGGTCGCTACCACGCGACCGCTTTTCCGATAATCGGTGATCATCGCCGCATAGCGAGCCCCTCGCTGCACCCTGCGCGGCTTGCCGGCCTTGGCGCCAACCCGTTCGCCCCAGCGCATTGCCGCTTCTGTACCATTCCCGGGCGCCACCACGTGGTCCGCCGCGCCGTGAATGACCAGCAACGCGGGCAGCCTGACATCGGGCGAAATGGCCGGCAGCGGCGACGTCGTCACGCTTTGCCCGAACATGGCCTTGATGGCGCTCGCCGACGAGTGGGCAACACCCGGCGCGATTCCCGAATGCATGGCAATGGCCCGGAAGCGTTCCGGATGGTGGGTAGCGAGCAGTACGGCCATGCCTGCTCCGGCTGAAATTCCTGCCAGGGCAACACGGTGGCGGTCGACAGGCTGGGAGAGGCAAACCTGTTCGATAGCCGCGCCGATCGAATGGGTTTCGGCCTGCGCCCTGCCGGTACGCGTGTCGTACCAGTTCCAGCACCCCTGCACATTCGACAGGCGATCCTGCTCGGGGTAGAGCACAAAAAAGCGCTCGCGGGCCGCGATGGTGTTCATACGGCTACTGACAGCCAGGGCTTCGGCATCCTGCCCACAGCCATGCAGCATGACCAGCAGGGGCAGGCGTTCATTACGCCTCAGGCCGGAAGGCTTGTACAGCCGATAGCGGCGAGGGCCGGCCGTACCGATGGCAACGCCCGTTGTCCAGTTGGACGATGGCACCATCGCTTTATTGGCTGGCTTTCGTTTTGCCACCAATGGTGCAGCCCGCAAGCTTTCCTTGATCGCCTTGGTGCCGACGCGCATGGCCGTCCGCGTCATTGTCTTCATCACGCTCTGTAACGATCGGCTCCAGGCCGTTTTTCGTGTGCGCCTTGTCATTTGAAGTCCCTTTAGGCGTTCGGTGAATAAGGCCAATTATCAGGCCAGACGCAGCGCCGCATCTGTCTGTTCGCGAACATTGAACCGGTCAGTTCCTTATGGGTGCCAGCGCACCGATTTCCCGAAACGCCCGGCCTAATCTCTCCACACCAGTAGCCGGACTGCATTTTCGGCACTGAGACCTTCAATCAATTTAATAAACAGGAGCACACCATGAACAAGGATCAAGCCGAGGGTCGTCTCGAAGAAGCCAAAGGCAGAGTCAAGGAAGTCGCCGGCAAGCTGGTCGGCAATGACGAGCTGGAAGTGAAGGGAAAGATTCAAAAATCCGGCGGCAAAGCTCAGGCCGCCTACGGCGATCTGAAAGAAGACGTCAAGGACGCCGTCAAGGGCAAATAAGCCGTCGAAGTCTTGGCCACATTTTCTGCAAGCTGTTTCCGATTCAGATATCCCCTAAACAAATTCAGGAGCATCAAATGAACGATACGATCAATTCCAGTGTAATCACTGCCGGCAGCCGTGCCCCACGAGTCCTCAGCGCCAGTTCGCTCGCCAGCGACGATGTTTACAACCCGAAAGGCGACAAGCTGGGCAGCATCAAGGAACTCATGCTGAACATTGAAAGCGGCAAGATTTGCTATGCCGTACTGTCCTTCGGCGGCTTTCTCAGCCTCGGCGAAAAGCTTTTTGCCGTGCCCTGGAGCGCGCTGACGGTCGATACTGAAAACAAGCGTCTGGTCATGGATACCGACGAAGAGCGTCTGAAGAATGCGCCGGGCTTCGATGCCGACAACTGGCCCAACATGGCGGATGCCACTTGGGAAAAGACCGTCCACGGCTATTACGGCACGACGTACTGAAGCAGTCAGGCATCCTGCCTGTCGTTATTGCACGCTTGGTCAGACCCTACGCTGATCAAGCGTGCCAAGCCCATTCGTACCCAGTTTTTAACCCATATCCGAAAGCTCGCCAGTTTCATGATCAGTATCCAATTGCAGATTGACTTGAGGTACGAAATTGACGGCGCAGGTGCCGATTTCATATTCAACATCCATGCCGCGCAAACGCCGAGCCAGCGCGTTTCGGCCGAAAACCTCGCGCTCAGCCAGTCGATCCCGCTACAGATGTACACCTCGCCCGTAACCGGCAATCGCTATATGCAGCTGCATGCAGCGCCGGGGACTTTGAATCTGAGCTACAACGCAACCATCGATCTGACGCATCACTTTGCCGATCCGTCGAAAATTGCCGAAGTGGCCGTGCGGAATTTGCCGCCGGAAGTCATTGGCTATATCTACCCAAGCCGCTATTGCCAGTCGGACCGACTGATCAAACTTGCCAACAATGAGTTCGGGAGATTCACCCAGGGGTATAGCCGGGTACAGGGAATCCAGGAATGGGTGAAAAGACATGTCACATTTACGCTGAACAGCACGAACACAAATACGTCGGCAGTCGATACGCTGATTCAACGTGTCGGCGTGTGCCGGGATTTTGCGCACCTGATGATTGCCCTTTGCCGCGCCCTCAATATTCCGGCTCGCTTCGCTACCGGCACTGATTACGGCGCCGACCCGACGCTGGGCCCATCAGATTTCCAGGCCTATGTTGAGGTATTTCTTGGCGACCGCTGGTATATCTTCGATCCCTCTGGCACCGGCATTCCAATGGGATTCGTGCGTTTCGGGACCGGCCGGGATGCTGCAGAGGTGTCGTTTGCGACAGTTTTCGGCGGCGTCCAGACACATGCCGCAGTCATCCGCGCCATTGCCATTGAGGATTCAGCCAACGGCATGGTGCTGCCTCATTTCTGCAATGAAGCGTTGTCGACCGACAGCTCGACGGTGCCACCAGCCACCGATTTCATTCAATGCAATGACCAGCCACTGCTCTGGTAGAACCAGGGGTAGCTATCACCAGGAACATGGATCCATGCCAGAAGAAAACAGCGCTCAATCGTTGAAAAATCCTGACCCCGCCACTTCACTGTCCCAGGTACTGGGACAAAGTGAGCGCATCAAGGATATTGTCGAAGAATGCGCAGACGATCTGTCGTCGGTCAACGCCAGACTCAAGCTCGAACTGACCGAGGGAGAGGTTTCGCCCGGTGTCGAAAACGCCCTCGAAATAAGCGAGGCCGTCGAGGACAAGGTGCAAATTGCTTCCGATGAGTTATCGCTGGTCAATATGGCGCTGCAGGACGAGGTGCACGAGCGGACCATCCTCCAGGAAAAATTGGCTGCAGAAATAAAACAGGGCGACAAAGCGCGCCATGCATCGCTCCATGACCCACTGACCGGCCTACCCAACCGCGCGCTGTTCAATGATCGGCTTGAGCACGGATTGGCTCATGCGAAGCGGAATGGCCATTCTTTGGTCGTGATGTTCGTCGACCTGGATGATTTCAAGCGTATCAACGATACGCATGGCCATGACGTCGGCGACATCGTGTTGACGACAATTGCCGGGCGGATCAAGCAAGCCTCTCGAGACGAAGACACCGTCTGCCGCCATGGAGGAGATGAATTTCTGTACATACTGGCGGAGATCACCAGCGAACGGGACATCACGCCCATCGCGGAAAAGATCATCGCAATGGTAAAGCTGCCATGCGACATCCGGATAAGGAACATCAACATCCGCCTGGTCGTTCATCCGAGCATTGGCATTGCGATCTTCCCGAGCGATGGGATGACTGCAGAATCTCTGGTCGCCAATGCCGACAAGGCCATGTACCAGGCCAAACGGAACAAATCCGGGTATTCGCTTTTCGGTGATTTGGCTTTACTGCCCGACTGAAAGCCACTGGCGCCGGGCCTTGATCGTGCACAAAAAAATCCCGACCTTTGGGGAGCCGGGATAAAGGCAGGTGATTATTGGCTTGGATCTAGGAGCGCTTGCCTGAAGGGCCAAAGTACTTTTGCCAATCCATGTCGGACAATCTCAGGACTTCCATCTCGGGAAGTCGGCGTTCAGCGTGGCGGCGCTGCTCATAGAATCCAGCCGGTAAGGTTGACTCACCGATTCGCCTGTCCTGGCGACCACGAAGCTTATCTGACAACGCCATGCCGTTCTCCTTGAGCAAACTATCCGACTTTAGCCCTGGCCTGATGCATCGATGCTTCGGTCAGGGCATAACCACCAAAAACATCGACTCCTGTCGCACCTGCATTCATCTTTGTTCGGTTGTTTTGCCGTTGAAGTGCTCGGTATCACCCTCTGCATCTGAACGACGTTTGTGGACGACCCCATCCCGATGATTGGGTGGGGCATAGAGCGTATAAAGCTTCAACGGCCCGGTGCCAGTGTTGATGATGTTGTGATTTACCCCGGCTGGAACAAGGATCGCGAAGCCGGCTTGAATCGCTGTCCGGGCACCATTCAGCACCGCCTCGCCAACCCCTTCCTCAACTCGGAAGAACTGGTCAACCTTGTGAATTTCCGCTCCGATGTCCTCATGAGGATTGAGCGACATCAGGACAAGCTGGGAATTCTTTGCCGTGTATAACACTCGGCGGAAGTCGCCATTTTCAACGGCGAGTTTTTCAATATCTTGAATAAAACCGCTCATCAGAACTCCTCTTGCGCTTCGCAGCGACTTGTTGAAAGTTGAAAACAGGATGGCGATATTGGTAGCGGCCGGAATCCATCTGCAGGCCTGCTCCCCTATCGGGCGCCCTTGTGATCCTTGGGGCCGCTGTTCTTGTGCCTGCCAGCGATCTCACGCTGCTCTGCCTTCTGTTTCTGCTTGATTACTTCTTCCGAATAGGCTGGCGGTGTTTGCCCCGTTTTGTGGGGCGGCTCTTTGGGTTTCTGGTTCATTTACGTCTCCTGATGCGTCATTCATCGGTGTCATCACCAACGTGAACTCACCTTAGAGCGAATGGGTCACGCATTCCGTGCGACAGCCAACATAAGACAGAAATCGAACTACCTTCAGTCGATGAATACGATGGCCAGAGCCAGTGCGACGAACAACATCAGGACCGGCAGCATGTGGTCGATGGCAAGTGCGCCGGCCGCGAGAAGGTCAATTGAATAAAGCATGCTTCAGTCATCCGATGAACGAATTCCCATGAAACCCTGTTCGCGGGAAGCAGTCCGTGCGATAGCAAACATTCGTTGAAAATCGGGCAGGCGTTCTCCCCAATGACAGCAAAAAGAAAACCAGAACTGTGCGTGCCAGCGAACAGACCGCACATCGCCCCCGGGTCAGTCTGGGACATGCGGCTTTTCGGCCGCGTACGACCCAAGAGGAAAATCATGAAAAAATCACTCAGCATGCTATTGATCATCGCCGCCTTCGGTCTGGGCGCCTGTACCGGCCCGGCCGGCCCGCAAGGAGAACGCGGCAGCACCGGCAACACCGGTAATACGGGCAACACCGGCAGCACCGGTAATACCGGTGCCAAGGGTTCGACCGGCAACCAGGGCAATACCGGCTACACCGGTGCCCAGGGCGAAATGGGAACCCAAGGCACTACCGGCGCAGTCGGTGATACCGGTGCAACGGGTAACCAGGGCAACACCGGTGCGACCGGCGCCAAGGGCAAGACCGGCTCGACTGGCGGCACCCCTGCCGGCAGCACGGTAATCGTCGTTCCGCCGACACGCTGATTTCGTAGCGCACTGATCCAGGGAGAAAGCCGATCTCCCTGGGTCAGCCCGTCAGACAAATTCCAGCGAGCATCATCGGAAATTGGACGGAAGGCTTCCATGAAAACACTATCAAACCCGGATCGTATTTCGCTCCAGAGTTCAAAACGCTGTCCCTTGTGCCACGGCTCCATGAACCGTATTCCAAGACGTTTTGTCGATCTGGTGACCAGTATCTTCTCGCCAGTCCAGCGCTATCGTTGCCGCTCCATGAAATGCGACTGGGAAGGCAACTTGCCCGTGAAATGATCGGTGGCCGATACCGTTCATTTCCAGCCGGCTGAGAGAAGCAAACATCAGGACTGGACAGCGCCATGGGCAGCATGCCAACGATAGAAGCCCCGTTTGGCAATTTCGACGATCACCAGATAAAGCAGTGCCATGCCGGCCAGAATGAAATAGAAACTGGCCGGTGGCGGCACGAATCCAAAGTAGCTTCCCACCGGCGTAAACGGCAATACGGCGCCCAGCAGTGCCACGCCCAGCGAGGTGGCCACCAGCACAGGATGCGGACGACTCTTGAACGGATTGCCCCGGGTGCGGATGATGAAGATCACCAGCACCTGGGTGCACAGTGATTCGACGAACCAGCCGGTCTGGAACAGCTTCTCATCGGCCTGCAGGACGTTGAGCATGACGTAGAAAGTCAGGAAATCGAAGGCCGAACTGATCGGGCCAATGGTCAGCATGAAGTTGCGAATGAACTTGATATCCATGACCCGCGGCCGGCGCAGCTCCTCGGGATCGACCTTGTCGAGTGGAACCGGCACCTCGGAGATGTCATAGAGCACGTTGTTGAGCAGGATCTGGGTGGGCAGCATCGGCAGGAAAGGCAGGAACAAGACGGCACCTGCCATGCTGAACATGTTCCCGAAATTCGAACTGGTGCCCATCATGATGTATTTCATGATGTTGCCGAAGGTCCGGCGCCCTTCCTGCACCCCATCGTGCAGTACGTGCAGGTCGTGGTCGAGCAGGATCATGTCGGCCGCTTCCTTGGCGACATCGACAGCGGAATCGACCGACAGGCCGACATCCGCCGCGTGCAGTGAGGGGGCATCGTTGATGCCATCGCCGAGATAGCCGACAACATGGCCGCGCGCCTTGAGGGCCAGGATGATCCGCTCCTTCTGCGCCGGATTCACCCGGCAGAACAGATTGGCTTTTTCGACCCGGACGCGCAGTGCAGCGTCGTCCATCTCGGCCATCTCCTTGCCGGTCAGGATGCCGGTGACGGGAATGTTCAACTGGCCGCAAACATGCTGGGTGACCAGTTCGCTGTCGCCGGTGACGATCTTGACGGTAATGCCGCTTTCCTTGAGCGCGGCCAGCGCGCGACCGGCGCTTTCCTTCGGTGGATCAAGAAAGGCGGCAAAGCCGGCGAAGACCAGTTCCGACTCATCGCCGATGACGGCATGCGGGTGGTCAGCGGGGACCTCACGCCAGGCAATGCCCAGCACGCGAAAGCCCTCTTTCTCGAGATCGATACGCACCGCGTGTATCTTTTCCCGGGCAGCCTTGTCGAGCGGAATCCGCGCCACATTGCCCTGCTCTTCATAGCCTGAGCAGAGGCCAATGATCTCCTCCGAGGCGCCCTTGACCACCAGCAAACGCCCCTGCCCCTTGTCGAGCAGGACCGAAACGCGCCGCCGCTCGAAATCGAAAGGTACTTCATCAATTTTCTTCCAGGCACTGACGTCAATGTCCTGGTGCGCCAGAATGGCCTCGTCGAGCGGACTCTTCAGACCGGTTTCGAAGAAGCTGTTGAGGTAGGCCAGTTCCAGCACCCGCTCGCTCGGCTTACCTTGCGGGTCGGTGTGCCGTTCCAGCCGGATCTTTGCCTCGGTCAGCGTGCCGGTCTTGTCGGTGCAGAAAACATCCATCGATCCGAGGTTCTGAATTGCCGCCAGTCTTTTGACGATGACTTTCTTCTTCGCCATCAGCAAGGCGCCACGGGCCAGGGTGACTGACACCACCATGGGCAGCAGTTCGGGGGTCAGCCCAACGGCGAGCGCGACGGCGAACAGGAAAGAATCCAGCCACGGTTTGTGCATGAAGGCATTGACCAGCAGCACGAAAAGCACGAGCAGGATGGTCAGCCGCATGATCAGCATGCCGAAACGGTGTGTGCCGATCTCGAAGGAGGTAGGCGGCGGCGTCCGGGTCAGGGTGTCGGCAATGGCGCCAATGGCGGTACCTGCCCCGGTGTTGACGACCTGTATCTTGGCGCTGCCGCTGATCACGGTGGTACCCATGAAGACCGCATTGGCCGCATCCTGGATGTCGGTGGCAGTAGCCGCCAGCTCACCCGGGTGCTTTTCCACCGGGTAGGGCTCACCGGTCAGCAAGGCCTGCTTGACGAAAAAGTCATTCGATTCCAGCACCAGGCCATCGGCCGGAATCATGTCGCCGGCCGAGAGCACGACAATATCCCCCGGCACCACTTCGCTCACGGCGACGTCGAGGCGCTGCCCATCGCGAATCACGCTTGCCCGCAATGAAACCGACTGGCGCAGGCTGGCAGCAGCCTTGCCGGCCCGGTGTTCCTGAACGAAGTCGAGCGTAACGCTGAACAGCACCATCACAAAGATGATGAAAAAATTGGTCAGTTCACCGGTCATGGCAGAAATCGCACTGGCCACGAGCAGCAACACGATCAGCGGATTCTTGAAACGGACCAGGAACTGCAGCCACAAGGGCCGTTCCTGATGATCATTGAACAGGTTGGGGCCAAATTTACCCAGGCGAACCCTGGCTTCGGCAGTAGACAAGCCGGTGCTCGAAGAACCCGGTGCCGTCGCTGCATCGACAGGCGGCGCAAGCCACCACGGCCTTTTAGTCGAATCTGTTGCCATTCCGGAAGCCCCCTCTTTCATCAAGATCGGCTAAGCAGTAAATCCCACCGTCTGAAATCGTAGCACTTCAGCCCCTCTGGCTGAGGCTGACCCGCCAAAACTGAGTTGTCCCCGGCCAAAGAGGAGTATTTCCCTGCGATGGATCAACACCTCGTTCTGCTTTTCAAGGGTCACGAAGGTGCCATTGGTACTCTGATCGACAAAGACAAAACGGTCGAGACGTCGCTCGATCCGGCCATGCTCGCGCGAACAGCGCGTGGCTCGTACGACGACATCGTTGCCAGGCAGGCGACCGATCCGGGTAACCGGCTGACTCTCGTCAAGCACCATCTCGGCCCCCCTGAAGCGCAACTGGAGTCGCCCCGCGCCATCGCCGGCATCGGCAAGGGCCAGACTCAAGGCCATCTGTTCCGGCTCCTGCGCAGGCACCTGGAATACTCCAAGGCGCCGCTTGCCACAATTCAGCACTACGTCCGGCATCCGGTTACCGGCCAGTTCCAGCCAGGGAAATAGCCTGGCCCGTCGAGGCACGCTGAGCAGAATTTGTCCGGGCTGCGCGGTGGCAGAAAGACAGGCGGCAGGATTGTCTCCTGCCGCCGGGAAATACCGCCCTTCCCTGACCTGGTGTCCGGCACACAAACCGACACCGACGGCCAGGGGAAAGCCGGAATGGGGCGGCAACGCAGCGACACGTTGATGTATCTCGATGGCGGATTTGAAGGCTTCAGCGCCATCGTTAAAAAAAGCCATCAGTTTG